>Ga0182030_10002532_pt1 | contig 38814 bp, 14 predicted proteins | sample 812S3MmetaG_FD_121299 | JGI IMG/M metagenome (GOLD analysis project Ga0182030, IMG submission 121299) | Permafrost microbial communities from Stordalen Mire, Sweden - 812S3M metaG (Illumina Assembly) | ecosystem: Environmental > Terrestrial > Soil > Wetlands > Permafrost | place: Sweden...
GAATGGCGGCGGCAGTGGCATCCCGGCGGTTTTCGGCAACGTCTGGTACTGGACCAACGCGGTGGATTTCAACGTGGTCACCTCCCCAGGCGACTTCACCTACGACTATGCCCTCCCGGGGATTCCTGGGGTTACCGGGAACGCGAACTTCTACGCGGCGGGATTCCAAACCTATCTGGTTTTCCCCACGGCCGGGTTCTATCGGATGGGCGTGAACAGCGACGACGGCTTCCGGCTGACCGAAGGGCTGGGAATGACCCGGCAAGCGCTGCACGTGACCGGGGCCGGAATCAACCAGGACATGGAGGCCGTGGTGGCCTCCACGAACAACTCGGACAGCTTCGGGGGAAGCCTGCCAGTCCCTCCGATCGTCGCTCCGGGCGTCTGGCTCGATGCGGCGGCGGCCTGCCCGGGCTGGCCCTCTATGAACATCACCGGCAAGGTCGGAATCATCGAATACAACCAGTGCGGGCATAACTGTAATCAAGCCGCTTGGTGCGTGCAAACCAACGGCGGCGTCGCGGCGGTCATTGTGAACCAGCCCGGGTACGGGCTGCCGTTCGTTGCAGACGGCTCCGGCCTGCCGGTAACCATTCCGGTCTTCGTGGTCAACGGACGCTCCGCGGATGGGGGCACGGGCGCGCTGGACTTCTGGCGCACCAACAACCTGACCGTGAGCTTCGGCGACGACGCTTATCTCCGGCTGAACCAAGCCAATTATGGCAAGGGCATGAGCGAGGTCGACTCCGGGTTCTGGGTTCCGGTCGCCGGCGCCTATCCGTTCCGCCTGATGTATTTCCAGGGTGGCGGCGGCGCGGGTTGCGAATGGAGCACTATCTCACCCTCGGGTGTTCGCTCGCTGGTCAACGACGTCACCGACCCGAACTCCATCCGGGCCTACCGCGCCGTGACGACGCATCCCAAACTCAACGCTCCGACCGTGAGCGGTGGCACGGTGACGGTGACATGGCAGGGGGCCGGGATCCTCCAGTCCAGCACGACGATCCGGCCAGCCGATTGGTCTGACGTCAGCCCGCAACCTGGTAACAACGTGTTCACCGCGCCTTCGAGCGGGGCGCCCACGTATTACCGCGTCCGCGTGCCCGTCCCGGTGCAGCCGTAAAGGGCAGTCCTGACCGACCCTCACGAGACCGGATGGTGCGAGCCATCCGGTCTCTTTTTTCCTGCGGACATCCCGCTGGGCTTATGGGGAGGGGTCTCGGCGGCCCGAAGGAACGGAACTACGCGCCAAAGTCAACCTTGAGGCAAGGCCGGGGCCAAGACCGCTGCTCCCGCCCCCTTTCCGGGCCGCCCTGCCCTCCCCATGCCGGTGCCAGCCCAGCCATCCACGCCCCCCGCCGCGTTCTTCAGACAAGCTCGGGAGGCGGGAACCTAAACCTCCACGGCGTCGAGTCCCTGGTAGGCGTGGCGCAGCCAGGTCTTCACCCGTTGGCGGTCCATCAGGCCGAGGCCGGTGGCCGCCTTGTCGCCGGCGTTCTGCGCCGCCCAAAAACTGCTGCTGGTGGCGTCGATTTTGTTGATCGCTCCATCGGACAAGTGCCGGATCGACACCACCCGCGCCCCGAGCTCGACGGCCCGGGTTTCCTGGCCCGACTGGCGGAGGATGCTGAAATCATCCCCGCGAATCTGGTTCAGCACCAACACGTAGCGCACCCGCTTCTCGAAACGATCGAGCAGGCGCGCGAGGAGATCCACCGAGTCCTTCCCCGCATCCATCACGTGCCAGTAGTGGATGGCGAAGCCCGCCTCGTCCGCCATTTCGAGCACGCCGGACTCGTCCATCCACTTGACCAGCGGGTCGTGGGTCTGGGCGGCCAGATCAACGAGCACGCGGCGATCCGGTTGTTCGACCGCCGCCTCCATGATCGCATCCAGGCTCTCGTAACGATCCACGAGCACCGGCGATGCGTAACCGGAATAGAATCGCATCAACGCCCCGTGGGAACGGTCGGTGTCGAAGCCCAGAAAAGGAAGTCCTTTGTCGATGAAGTACTGGGCGAGAACGCGGGCGATCAGCGATTTGCCGACGCCGCCTTTCTCACCCCCGATGAAGTGTATGTTGGCCATTCTGATTGAGTTCCGGTTGTCGGAGTTCGGGGTGGTCCGGTCCGGGCATCAGCACCCGCACAAGGAACGTCCCCTGTCCGGCACCTCTCCGGCGCTGCCAAGGCGGCAGCGAGGCCACCCCAGCCCGTGAGCTTTGGGTGCGGCAAGCCCGTTGAATACTCGCTCCCGGGGGGAGCTCCGGCAAGCAAAAACGGAGGCGGGCCGACGTTGGCGGGGAGCCCTATTCCGACTCCGGCTCGTCGCGGGGGGGCCGCCGGTCGGACCGTGCAACCCCCACGAAGGCCGCGAGGAGGACAATACTGGCCACCACGTAGGGGGGCTCGGGGGCGGAGAGGATCGTCTCGTTGATGGTCCAGCTCTTGAGGAAACCGTCCCCGCCGCCGCTGCCGAGGTTGTCAAAATACAAGGTCCACATTCCGTTACCGTTCTGGCTGGGACTCGAGGGGCTGGCAAAGGCGCCGAGGTTGCCAGCGGCGGCGTAGGTGCCGGTCACCGCGCTGCCGTAGGTCCCCTCCACCCCCTGGATGTTGACTATGCCGCTCGAACTGAGGACAAAAGAGTTCGCGGCCCCGTTGCCGAAACCGGCCGCCGGCGACCCGAACATGTCGCTGCCGGGCTGATCCAGCAGAGTGATGGTCGTCCCGTCGGGCGACTGCAACCAGGCGTAGTAATCGCCGTTGTAGCCGCCCGCGAGGTTCAGGCCAATGCTGATTCCCGAAATGAGCTGCCCGGGCGCGGCGGCCTCAAAATCCCCCTGGACCGCCACGCCGACTGGATCGCCGGCCACGATGGTGGTGCCTCCGCCGGGCTGGCCGGAGTAGTCGAAGGTCTGGCTGACGACCAGCGCCGCCGGAAGGCGGGCCGCGGTGAGCAGAAGCGCGAGAACAAGCAGTTGTTTTTTCATGTTACAATCAATAGGAAGGGCTCCATCCCAGCCGGTAATAGCTCCCCGCCGGAACCACGCCGGACAGGTCGGGGAATGTATCCACCACCGTCCCCTGCCCGCTGGCACTAATCGTGTTCGTGGAGATCGTCACCCAGCCGCCCTGGTTGAAAATGTTGGTCGAGCGTTGCAACACGTAAGTGTAGCCTGGATGGCCGTAGAAGGTCACCGAATCTGGTGTGGTCCGCGACGGGGTCAGCGTCAGCCCCGTCACAAACGGGTTGACCACGATGTCTATCCAGCCGGTGTTCGTGCCGCCGTAGCTGTCACGGATGGTGTAGCTGAGCCGGTCGTTGACGTTCGGGGCGGCCGCCGGGTAGAGGATTTGGAGGCTGTTCGTCGCCACCACCACGCCGTTGGTGGAGGAGAGGTTGATCCCCGTGTTCGTGATGGTGTCACCATCCACATCGGTCCAGTTGGTGCCCAGTTGGGACCAGAAGATACGCAACAAGGTCCCGGCGGTCCGGACATAATAGACGTCCGCCGCGACGGGAGGATGATTGGTGATCACCTGGATCAGGCTGGCACTGGAGGCGAGGTAGTTGCCGTTGCCCGAATACGAGGCGAGGAGGTTGTTGGTCGCGCCGCGTGGGAGGTTGGTGATGGTGAGGCTCACCGCCCCGCCCGCGGACACCGGATTGGTGCCGAATGCCGCGCCGTTCGCACTGAACACCACGGTGCCGCTGGCGTCGGTGTGGAGGTTCGTGGCGGTGAAAAACACGCCTGCTCGATAGCCGTTCGTCGGGCTCGAGGAGACCAATTTGAGCTGGGTGGCCGCCGCGTCGATCTCGCCCCGCTGACTGGCGAGGAACGTGTAACCGTAATTGGCTCCGTTGTTGCCGTCCACCGCCGCCCCGCCAGGGGTCAGGGTCTTGCCTTTGCCGACGTTGGGGGTGTCGTAAGTGGTGTTGAAGCCCGCGGTGTCGCCCGGGGCCAGACTCCCGGCCGTGATGACCGGCACGTTGGTGGCGGTGATGGTGCCATCGTACGCCTTGTCATTGGTGCCCGCGGTCAGGGTCAGGGCGCGGGGCGTGATGAGTGCGGTGGCGGTGATGTTCGAGGCCACGAGCGAATAATTGGGGGCGGTGGTGCCGCTCAGGCGGAGCCCGGTGACGGCGATGGCGCTGTAGGGGCCCGCATTCCGGCTGGGGAAGCCGCCCACGCTGCCGCTCGTGCCGAGATTCACATCGTCCGAGCCCATCACCCCGGCGAGTTGGCGCGTGACAATCGTCGCCGCGTTGGTGGTGCCATCATAAGCCTTGTTGTTCAAGGTGACGGTGGCGGTCAGCGGGGCCGCGGTGACCGTGAGCTGGCCAGCGGCGTAAGAGAGGGCATAGTTGTTCGTGTTGGCGGTCCCCCCGGCAGCCTGGCTGGGAATCAGCGTGTAGGTCCCGCCCACCGGGGCTGACGCGTTGGTGCCACCGGTGGCGGTGATGGTCACGGATCCGATCGTCTCGCCGTTGGCGAGGCCGGTGGCGGTGAAGTTCGTCGAGCCCGGTCCATAAGCACGCGCAGTCCCGTAGGGCTTCTGGTCGCCGGCCGCTTGGACGGTCAGCCCCGCCGCTTGCACCTGCACCGAAGTGCTCGCGTCGGCCACGGCGTTGAGGTTGTCATCACCGGCGTAGCTGTAAGTGATCGTGTGCGGCACGGAATTGCTGTGCTGGATCCAGCCCGACGGGAAGTTGAGCGAGAAGCCACCGCCGCCACCGGCGATGGCCGCCGTTTGCGGGACGCCGTCGATGGTGACGGTGACCGCCTCGCCGTTCGCTGGATAGAGGGAAGTGGCCGCGCTCACGGTGCCGCTGAGCAACAGGTTCGGGGTGCCATAGATAATCACCTGCCCGCTCGTGAGACCGCTGAACGCGGACGGAACCCCGACGCTCACGTTCAGCATGCCGGTGGTGGGGCTGAACCAGACATCGTTGTGGTGCCGGGCGGGTGAAATGCCCGCCCCCCAGGAACCCGACGCCTTCGCGATGCCGCCAACTACGAACGACGGCGTCGTCGAAGTCGTGCCGGTCGGGAGCGACATTTGCGCGGACGGCTGCATTGCCACGATGGTGGCAACGGTGATGGGCTGGGACAGGGTTACGGTCCCCTGGGCATTGTTGATCGTGAGGCTGTTCACGGTGGGCGGCAGCCCGCTGCCTGCCGACTGCGGCGCGGTGCCATCGTAAACATAGTTGGCGGTCGGGGAGAACGAGTTGTTGGTGGTCAGGATGTTCCCGGCGGTGCCGGAAGCGTCGATGCCCCCTGGCGACCCAATGCCTAACGTCGCCCCGTCCGCCAGCGTGAATCCGCCCCCTGAGATCGGGTTGGTGCCGCAGTCCAAGTCCGCTCCGCCACTGATCCGGGTCTGGTTCGTAACCGTCAGCCCCGCGCCAAGCGTGATCCTGCCCGTGCCGGTCCCGGCCACCGTGAAATTGTCCACGCTCGTGAAGCCCGCCCCCAAGTCGATATTGCCCGTCTGGCCCGGGCAATTCCAGACGAAGTTCAGGAACGGCTGCCCCAGGCCCGCGGGCGGGGCGGTATCCGTGGTATAACCTGTGATCTGGCAGGTGGCCACGTTCGTGGAGGAAAGCCAGATGGCTTGGGGAATGACCCCGCCGTTGGTGGTGAAGGCATGCACGTACGTGCCCCCGGCGAACGTCAGCGCCCCCGCCGCCGAGTTCACTGTGCCGGAGTTCACCAGCACACCCGAGCTGGTCACGGTCACCTGGCTGCCCTGCCCCAGGGTCACCGTCCCGAGGTTGGTGAGCGAGCCGGTCAGGCTCATGCCGGGCGTTGTGTTGCTGACCACCGTCAGCGTCCCGCCCGCCTGGATGATCAACTGGCCATCCACCTCCATTTGATCCGCCACCACGCTGCCGCTGATGGTGACGGTGTTGCTGGCCATGACCTGGATGTTGCCGTCGGTGTAGCTGGGCGGCACCGTGGCGTTGGTCCATTCGAAGCCGTCATACCGCTGCCAGATGGCGGGATTGCTCCAATCGCCGTTCGCCTGGGTGCGGTAAGGATCCGATCGGTAGTACCCGAAGTTCAGAGTCTGGTCGCTGGCGGCTTCGACCAGAACGGTGGTCGCAGGGCTGGCCCGGCTCCCCGTGGCGGGCGTACCCTTCCCGCTGGCGGTCGGGATCAAGTCGGCCAACGGCCCGCCCCGGCTGAAGTTCGTGGCGTCCACACTGACACTGTACGCTCCGGGCGCCTCGCTGAACGCATAGTGTCCGGTGGCATCCGTGGTGGTGTGGTCTGCCACCACCGTGCCTGCGGCATTGGTGCCGACCATAGTCAACCCTACCCCGGGCAGCCCGGAGGCCCCGTCATCCTGGACGCCGTCCTCGTTCAAATCATCCCATACGTAGCTTCCGATCGTCACCGGTTGGTAGTAGCCGAAGTTCAGCGCCAGACTCGTCTGCCCCTCGCTCAGCGTCGTGGACGCCGGACTCCCCGCGCTGCCCGTGCCCGCGGTTCCCCGGCCGGAAACGGTGGCGACATAGCCCGCCAGCGGGCCGCCGGTATTGAAGTTCGTCGCCAGCACCGTGACCACGTAGGTGCCCGGGGGCTCGGTGAACTGGTACGCTCCGGTACCCGCCGTCGAGGTGTAGTTGGTGACCACCGCCCCCGCGAGGTTCGTCCCGACCAGCATCAGGCCGACGTTCCCAAGCCCGGACGCCGCCCCATCATTCTGGATGCCGTCGCCGTTGGCGTCGTTCCAGACGTAATCGCCAATCGTCACGGTTTGGTAGAAGCCGAAGTCGAGCGTGAGATCGCTCCCCGCCCCTGCCAGCGGGGCCGGCACCGTGGCGCTCGGAGTCGGCAGGCTGTCATGGCCGCGGCTCCCCTGGTTGGCCAGGGTGGCGGTATAACCCGCCGGGGGCGAGACGGACACGGTATAGCTGCCCGGTGGCGCCGTGAAGTAATAGTGACCGCCCGCATCGGTGTTCGTGGTGGTGTTGATGACGGCACCGCTGCCGCTGGTGCCAGCCAGCGTGAGGGTGGCGCCGGCGAGCCCCTGCTCGCCCGCATCCTGGAGGCCGTTCGCGTTGGCATCGTTCCAGACGTAACTGCCAATCGTCACCGGTTGGTAATACCCGAAGTTCAGCGCCAAGCTCGTCTGGCCCTCTGCCAAGACCACCGACGCGGGGCTGCCCACACTGCCGGGATTGAGGCCGGTCACGGTCGGCACGAAACCGGCCAGCGGCCCGCCGGGGTTGAAGTTGGTGCCCGCGACGATCACAGTGTACGCACCCGGAGCGGGCGCGAAGGTGTAATGGCCGGTCGCATCGCTGGTCGTATAATTGGTGAGCACCACGCCCGCCGCGTTCGTCCCGATCAGCGTCAGCCCGACACCAACCAAACCGGACCCCGAGCCGTCGTTTTGGATGCCGTCGCCATTGGCGTCGTTCCAGACGAAGTTGCCGATGGTCACTGCCAGGTAGAAGCCGAAGTCGATGGTCAAGTCGCTCGCGCCGCCGGATAGCGTGGCTGGCGCTGTCGCGCTGGGCGTCGGCAGGCTGTCGAGTCCGCGCGTGCCTTGGTTGGCCGGCGAAAGAGTCATCGCCGGCGGCGTCACTACAGCCACGCCGTAGGTTCCCGGCGGCACCGCAAAATAGTAGTGGCCCCCGGCATCCGTGTTGGTGGTCGCGTTGACCGGAGTACCGTTGCCTGCGGTGCCGGTGAGGTTGAGGATGACGCCCGCCATCCCGGGTTCGCCCACGTCTTGGATGCCGTCGGCATTGGCGTCGTTCCAGACGTAGCCGCCGATCGTGACGAGTTGGTAATACCCGAAGTTCCACGCGGCGATGGTCCCTCCGGGGGCAAGACTGCCCGCGGTGGAGCTGTCCGGGATCCCATCCGGATCCACGTCCTGGATCATCGCGGCGGGAAGCGAGGTGCTCTGCACCCGCAGGGTGTAGTAGCCCGCCAGCAGGTTGCTGAACCCATAAGCGCCGCCCGCGGCCGTGATGTTCGTCAGGCTGACCGACCCGCCCGGGAGGTTGGTCCCGGTGAGCACGACCGGGATTCCGCCGAGTCCCTCACCCGCGTCCAGGGCCTGGTTGTAGTTCCGGTCGGCGAACACCACTCCGGTGATGGCTGCGGGGAGCTCGGCGAAATTGTAGCCCCCGCCCGACTGGCCTTGGGTGAGGGAAATCCCCGAGAAAACATCCGTTGCCGTGTTCGCTCCGCCCAGATTGCCCAGCACATTCCGCCCCTGTCCAAAGGCCGCCGGCTGGGTTTCGGTGATCGTGTAAGTCCCGGGCCGGATGCCCGTGAAGGCATAAGTCCCGTTCGCCAGCGTAAGGGTTGTGTTCGACACCACCCCCCAGTCGCTCGTGCCGCCAAGGGTGACGACCACGTTGCTGATGCCGAAATCAACCCCGTTCAGGACCCCGTCATTGTTCTGATCGGAAAAGACGAGGCCGGTGAGGGTAGTCGGGAGGATGAGGCCGAAATTGTAGCCGGCTCCACTCGAACTGCTGCCGCCTGCGATGCTCAGGCCGGAGATGGTCGCACTGGCGCTGGCGTTGTTGGGGGTGCCCCCGAACCCGGTTCCGGCCGCCTGCTTGCCGCCCAGGTACCCGACCGGGATCGATGCGCGCGTGAGTGTGTACGTCCCCGGGGCCAGGTTCGTGAACAGGTAGGAGCCGTCCACCGCGGTCGTGGTCGTCAGGCTCACCACGTGGGACAGCACATTTGTTCCCGCGAGAGTTATGGTCGCGCCGCCCAGGCCTGTCTCCCCGGCATCCTTCACCCCGTTGTTGTTGGCATCCGCGTAAGCATAGCCACCCACCGAATGCGTGTACACGGAAATGGTGGCGGCCGCGGCCGCACCAGGTTCGACCCGCCCGCCGCCGGCGGACAACGTCGAGACCTGGGTCACCGCCGCGCTGTTTGTGTGCGTGCTGCCAGCCACGACGGCCGCGGCCAGCTTCGCCGTGAAGGTGAGGGTCGCCGAGCTGCCCGGTGCGATCGTGCCGCCGGAGTAGAGCACCGTTCCGGTAAGCTGGCTGTACGACGCGCTGAAGGCGGCGGGGTAGTTCACGCCGGAAGTCCCCAGGGTAATGGTGGTCAGATCAAAATCCGTTGGGTTCAGCACATCTTGGAGGTTGACCGAGAGGGCTGCGGCCGTGCCGGAGTTGGTGGCGACCAGCGTGACGGTGACCAACCCCCCGGCGTCCGTCGCTCCCGGCGACATCGCCTTGGCCAGAGCAACGGCAGGCTCAACCACCGTGAGCGACACTGGGGCGGAAGGGGCCGCCGGATTGCCCGGCGCGGTGCAGGTCGCCGTGTTCACCAGCACGGTCGGCGCCCCGAGTCCGACGTTCCCGGCCACATTCAGAACCTGCGCCGTAATGAAAATCACAAAGTACTGGATGTTCGTCGGCACAATACCCGGCACCGAGAGCCCGCCAAAGGTCCACGTTACCAAGGCCCCACTTCCCGCGGTCCCGGTAACCCCCGGACTCGGCAGAGTTCCTGGGAAATTGGCCGCCAGCAGGTTGCTGCTACCAAGGGAGGCGGTGATGACCTGGCTCGAGACGTACTGCATCCCCGCGGGCAGTTGGTCAGCCACGGTCAGCCCGGACAGGGCTCCCTCCGGCAGGCCGATCACCAGCCCGTAGGTCACCGTCGCTCCCACCGCCACTTGGGAGGCTCCCGCGGTGGCGGCCGGCTGGCTGATCGCCACCACGCTCTGCGAGATGCTGCATGCTGGAGCAAAGCCGAAATCCAATACCAGATTGTCGTTCGCGTCACCGGCGGGGCCATGCCCGCGGGGCGGGTTCGGCGAGGCGCCCCCCAAATCGAGCTCGCCTGCCGGCTGAAGCCCGGCTCCCAAAGTGACCGGCACGCTGGCGATGCCCCCGGGGAGCACCGATGATACTCCCAACGCGAGGTCGATTCCATGATCCATCTGGTCGTCCGAGACCAGCAGGGTGGTGTCCCACCCCGCGCTGCTCACCATCCCCCCAAGCGCCGTCCCCGAGGAAACCGTGTCGACCACCACCACGTAGGTGCCGGTCAGCAGGCCGTCAAACCGGTAGTAGCCCAGCGCGTCGCTCAGATTGGTCGCGAGAGCCACGCCCGTGGGATTGCCCGAGCCATCGGCGGCAAAGAGCTTGAGCACCACGCCCGCCAGTCCCGGCTCCGCGCCGTCCTGCACACCATTGTTCATGACTCCCCCGCCCGCCCCGTTGTCGGCCCAGACGCGGTTGCCCAAGCTGTAGGTCGGAGTGAAACCGAGATCGAGGGTCAGATAGGCGTTCGTCGCCGGCACCTGAACCGGGGAGGTGAAGACTTGGCCCGAAGGGGCGCCACCCACGGTCAGAGTGTACACCCCCGAGTGGATGCCGTCCTGGACCGCGTTTGCGTCATCCTGCCCATGATCCTCCACCAACGCCCCGGTGGCGAGCGTCTTGATCACCCCTGGGCTGCTGACGAAGTTGGTCAAGGGCCCACCCGACTGGAAATTGGTGGCGAGCACGACCACCTGATAGTTCGTCGGGGAGAGCAGGTTGAAGACATAGTGCCCGTTTGTGTCGGTGATGGCGTAAGCCACCACGTTGCTCACATTGTTGAGGATTTGGGCCAGCGCGATGCCGACGCCGGGCAGGCCCGGCTCGCCCGCGTCCTGGACGCCGTTCGCATTCAGATCGTTGAACACCGTGTTGCCGAGGGCCACCAACCCGCTGGAGTTCCACAACCCAAAATCCTCGGTCATATCGCCGTTGGCAGCGCCGCCGGGGAGGCCCGCGGCCAAGGTCGCCCCGCGCCCGCTGGTAACGAAGTTGGTCGGCTGGGCTCCCGGGGCAAGCACGATTGCCGGGGTGAACACCGCCGTCCCAAACCCGGCGGGCTGGGTTCCATGGTTCCAGAGATCCTTCTGGTTGCCGGTGTAGAGCACGGGGCTCACCTCCGGCGCCGTCGCGGGCGGGGTGGGGATCTCGATAAAATAATTCGTCGGCGGCAGGTAGGCGAAGATGTAATTGCCGTTGGAGTCCGTGTTCGTGCTCATGAGCAGCACCGCATCCGAACCGCCCACCACGGCACTGGGCCCCAGCCGCCAGAGTTGCACGCCCACACCGGCAATCCCCGCCTCGCCGGAGTCCTGTTGTCCGTTCGCATTGGTGTCCAGGAACACCGTGCTGCCAACCGAACAGAAGTTGGTTGGCGAGGTCAGGCCGAAGTCAACCACCAGGTTCGAGTTCGGAGTCGTCGGCTCTGTGCCTGCGGACATGGGGAAGGCCGTCGACGCCACATAAGCCCCCACCGGGCTCCCTTTGTTCAAGTTGTCCACGTAGGCCGGAGCCACCGGCACCACCATGAGATCATTGGTGAGGGCGTGCAGGGCGCCCCCAGGCTGGAAATTGTATGCCTCCAGTACCACCACGAAATTCCCCGGCGGCAGGTTGTTGAACGAGTAGTTCCCGGGCTCCCCGGCCAGGGTGGTGGTGAGGGTCGTGGAGAACAACTGGTCCACACCTGGCGTGAACACCCCGTTGTTGTCAGTGTCCCAGTAGAGTGACACGATCACGTTGTTGATGCCCGGTTCACCGCCGAAGAAATCATAACGGCCGTCGGCATTCGAATCGTACCAGACCATGCGCCCCACACTCAACGGGCCGGAGGGAAGGACTATCCCGGCGTCCCAGGCGTTGTTGACCATGCCCCCGGTGAGGGTGAATACCGAGGTCCAGCCGGCACTGTTCGCCTCGGACCCGTTGCCCGAATTCGGTCCATTGGCCTCGCGGATCGTGAACGTGTCGCCCGCGGGCGGCATAAACCGGAGTTGGTACTGGCCCGGCGGGACGTTATAGAAGTGATAATACCCGGGGTTTCCGAAGCTGTCGAACGCGGTCGCCGTCGAGGAATAGAGGTTCGTCGCCGTCGCATTCACCGCATAAAGCTGCACGATGACACCGTTCAACCCGTCAATGCTCCCCTCGTCCTGGATGCCGTTGGCGTTGCGGTCAATCCAGACATAATCCCCGACCGAAGCGTCGCCGTTGTAATAAAGCCCGCAATCGACGCTTTCGTTCGTGCCCGCCGCGCCCAGGATGACTAGATCGGACCATCCGTTCGCCGGGTTGAAGCGGGAATTGAGGTTCGAGTTGGATCCCAGATACTCGGGCGAGATGGAGTAGGTCGCCGGTGGAATGACCTTGACGAAGTAATTGGTCGGCGCCAGGAACGGAAACTGGTAGTAGCCGGGGGTGCCGCTGGGGCTGTTGGCGGTGATGGCGAACTCCACCAGCGTGTTGTCACTCGCACCAGCGGTCCGTGACGGACCCGCCACATAAAGCTCGACGCGCACCCCGTTCATGCCGGGTTCCCCGGCATCTTGCAGGCCGTTCAGGTTCAAATCGTTCCAAACGTAGTCACCAATGAACGCCGGCTGCTGGGGCAAGGCGAGGATGCCCACCTTGTTCGGTTCGCTGATGAAGGCTGAGTTGTTCGTCATCGCGGGAGTCGCCGTGTACGCGAACGAGTTGTAGGCGAAGGTATTCGTCGGCGCCCCGCCGGGGACCTGGAGCGCCCAGGTCAACTGGATCGAGTCGAGCGGATTCAGCACGTTGGTGGGGCCGAAGGCGAATTTCAGGGCGTGCACCGTGGTCAAGTCACTGGGAATGGCGGTGGTCCAGTCGGCCGCCGAGCCGGGCGTGTTCGTCCCCAGGATCTCCGGACGGTAGGGGTTGGGGGAGGTGGAGTAATAGACGGTCACGCCCGAGGGGCCGCAAACGGGGCCGGTGAGAAACGGCTGCCAGGCGCTGCCGCGTGACTGGTTGGTGGCCTGCACCCCGCTATCCCCGACGAACGGCAGGATGTCGATCACCGTGATGTTCGTCAGGGTGATGTTCCCCGGGTTGGAAACTGTCTCCTGGTAGGTGAAGGGGCCACCGGGGTAGCTCGATCCGTACTGCGGGTAACCCTTGTAAACCGAGTCGAGCTGCCCTTTCACCATCGTCACCGAGTTGGCGGCGGCGGCGGCGGTCATGGTCAGCGTGCCCGAGACGGTGGGGTAATTGCTCACGATCCCGATCCCGGCGAGGTTGTTGGTGTCCGCCACCAGGGGGCTGCCGAACTGAATGGCAGAGTTGCCCCAGCCGACCAGGGAGCAGGAGTTGCTGATCGTGCCCGGCGCCACCCCGGGGTTGACATAGGTCTTCAGCGTGGTGCTGGTGCTGGAATTGGTGCTGAGGTAGCCGGAGTACTGGAGTTTCAGCAAGGTCCGACCCGAGCCGTTGCAGTTGGTGGTGACCACCACGTTGGTCAGGGCGAGGTGGGTCGCCCCGCCGCTGGCACTGCCGGGCACATATTGCAGACTGGCGGGCAGGAGGTCAGCGATGGTGCCGTTGGTGAAGTTGTCGCTGCTCTGGGTCGAGTTGTTGCCGATTTTCAGGCTCCAAGTGTTGGTCTGGCCGGGTTGGGCGGGGTTGCCGGCCGAGGTGGCTTCGCTTAGCGTGATGTACGGCGCGGGGGGGGCGAGCGTTACCCAGTTCGTCACCGATCCCAGGTTGAGGTTGGTGCCGCCGTGGGTGGCCGCCAGCGAGGCGATGTTCGTGATGGACGCCCCCGGACCGACGGGCAACCCGTTCAGGTCCACATTAGTGATATACCCGGTCACCGTCGGCTTCACATCGCCGCTGTTTTGGAACGTGAACAACGGGGTGACGTTGGTATAGATCCATTGGACATTCGTGACAATGTCGCCGGCAGCGATCACGCTGGTGAGCGTGACCGCCAGACTGTTCGCGCTGGTGCTGTTGGTTGTGGTGAACGGGGACCCCGCCAAAGTCGTCCAAACAGGGTTCTTCCGGGTTTGGTAAGAAACGTACACCTCGGTCGTGACATCGCCGAAGCCCGGGTTGATCGACTGTGGCACGAAGGCCGCCGACAGCGGATCGGTGATGGTCAGGGTGTTGGCCGTGTCGTTCCCCCGCGCCCGGGCGCTGATCGTCCACGTGAAGGGCGTTCCGAACAACCCGCTCCAGCCGTTGGAACTCTTCGCCAGCGAATCAAAACTGACGCCGGGAACGGTGATCTTCGTCGAGTTCGTGGCGCTTTTCACCACGGTGTTGCCATCCAGGAAGACGTTGGTGATGGTCACCCGGTTGGTGACGGTGGCCCCGTTCGTGTACGGTGGATGGGACGTACACCTCCAATGTGTAGTTGGGAGCGGAGCCGACCAGGAAAGAGTTGGTGGTCCACGTCACCGTCCCCAAGGTGGCGTTGTAAAAACCTGTGGGCGATGAACTTAGGTAAACCGCGCTGGGGGGCAGAAGATCCACCATCGTCCAGTTGGTGATGTTCAGGCTGGGGTTCCCGTTGCGGGGAGAAAGCTCGTAGTAAATCGGCACATTCGTCGAGATGGTCCCCGCCCCCATCACGCTCTTTGAAATGCTGGCGTTGTCGGTGACCCCGCTGGCGGTCAGGGTGGCGTAGTTCGAGGCAGTGGCCTGGCCCACGGCAGAGAAGACAATGCCGAACACCGCCCGACTGCCGTTGGTCACGGTGCCACCGGTGCCGAGAGAGGCTTGAAACTGGAGGCTGCCGGCCGAGCCGGCGGGCAGCGGGCTCGCAAACTCGAAGTAGATCGTCTGGTTGGAGGTGGCGAAAACCGAGTTGGTGATTTGGGAGTTGTTGACCAGCGTCACGCTGCTGGAGGAGGTGTTCTGCGCCGGGGAAGGAACGGTCACAGTGATGACCGCCCCCGTGGCGGACGCCGTCAGGTTCGGCCACGTGTAGTTGATGGTATAGGTGGCCGCGGCGCCGGGCGTGTTGGTGACCGCCGAAGGCGTGACGGAGCTCAGCGTGAGCTGCGCCTCCGCCAGCGGAGCCCCCACGAGCAGCCACCAAGCCCCCGCCAGCAACGCGGCCACCCGCCGCAGCCAGGCGCGATCACCGGCCCGGTGGGGGAAATCACCGCGAGCGGGAGGAAGTTCCGAGCTCCTGCTTTGATCTCGATTCATAGCTTTCCTGACTCGCTCCGGGGGCATCCCGCGGATGACGCAAATAGCACCCCTGGCGAAGGCAGCTTGGCGCCTGACCCTGCCCTCTTGGGTTGGATCCGCCCCGGCGCAGGGCACTGTGGCCGGCTGCAATCATCACACCGCAAGTTCTTGCGAATCAAGTCCATTTAATCAGATCCAGAGCCAGTATTAAGAAGGCGCAGTGCAGCCTGCCCGCCCGGCCCGCCGACCAATCAGCCGCGTCCTGGTTTCGCGCCGCGTTTTACCCGCATCCCGGGCGGCGGAACAGGTCCGGCACGCGCAGCCATCCCCCCAGGGCATTTAGATCGCACAGGGGCATGCTCACCGCTCGGGCAACCCGTCCCGGGCACTTTCCCCCGCACCCACCGACCGCGTTTGCGCTGCTTCCCCTGACGATACGCACCGCTGCAAGCTTCGTGTGGCCAAAAAGCAACAATCGTGCCATCGACCGGAGATCCCGCTTTTGCCTGCCAAACCCATTTTCCTCAGCGCGTCGGCGCGGGTTCTCATCCGTCACCCCGGGGGGCCGGATCGTCGGGATGCCATCGCGCATTGCAACCGCAATGCAAGAAACCATACAGTGGTACGCTTTAGTGATTGGGTTGGGTCGCCCGAGCCGAGGCGTGGTCGGTCTGGATTATGGACACTATGGACACTATGGGCCGATGAGGCGTGCCTCCGCCAGATGCCGAACGGTTCCCTCTGGCGGGGCCGATCCCCCCGCCCATCTACCGGGACCTGTGGCACCCGGGGTCCAGGAGCGATGAACGCGGGCAGCGTCCGGTGGGCTCTGCGCGACTCGACGCCCAACCGTCCTCAATCGCGCTCCAGGGTCCTCCCTGCCTCGACAACCCACTCCTCATACCCGCGCTTGGGAAAGACCGCGACCGCGACCTTGATCGCCTCGGTGCTCCGCTCCTCGGCCAGGTAGATGCGGAAATCCCCGGGCGTTTCGATCACGGCGGTGACATCCGACGCTTGCCGCAACTGAACGTCCAGGACGGTCTGAAGGGGCGCCGGGAGGTCCGCGAAATATTGTCGCCGGTCCCCGGGGCCGCCCGGCGTGGCCAAGATGTGGGCATTCGTTCCGAACTGCTTTTGAACTGCTGCCAGTTCCTGCTGGGTTGCGATGGTGTTGCCGTCGGTCCTGGGACCGAGCCGCCAAGTGCTCTCGGTCGACTCCGCGGGGCCTCCGGCCCGGAGCGCTACCAACTGCGGCGTCAACCCGCCGGGGCGGGCGGCCAGCATCGCCTCGCGTGTCCGGGTGGCACGGGCGCGCTGATCCGCGTGGATTTTGGCGTCGTCCTCGAACCTCCGCCGCAACTCCCTCTCCACGACCATGGGACGAGCCACCGCCCGGGCGAACCGCGCCGGGTCGTCCGCCAACGACGCTCGGAGTTCGGCCAGCACGGCCGGGGCCCGGGTGGAAGCATCGATCCGGCGCACCTCTGAGCCGACGTTGTCCGCGCTGATTTCGCAGCCGTAAACGCGTCGCAAAACGTCTTCCTTCCGCAAATCCCCGCGAACCAACGCCTCTGCGCCCTGGCGGGAGAGCAGCGACTCGAAGGGTGGCTTGTCGCCCAAACGGTGGTTGTAATAGACGCGTTCAACGAGGAGACGATCCGCCGTCAACTCGGCGATGGTCCCTGCCGAGGCCCGGATCGGTCGCTGCTCCGCCGCCACTGCATGGGGCCCCGGGACGCGCAGGGCCACGAGCAGGCTCACGCCGAACAAGCCCAGGAGACGAAGACTCATGCGAGGGCGAGGTTGCAACGGCCACCGCCCCGGCACAATCAAGATCTGAGGTTCCGGCGGTGCCGGCGGGAGGCCGGGTTTGGCGCGGCTCCCGGGCTGGGAGGCGGCGCCGGGTTAGGGACGTTGGTAGAGATACAGGACCCGGCCCGGCGTATAACCGGCGGTGTCGTTGTATGTGGCGGCCCCCGCCCCGCCCCAAACCACCATTTGGCTGCCGGTCCAGACGGCGGTGTGATTCGCGCGGGCGAGCGGTGTGCCGGCGGGGGTAGCGGAGAGGAAGGTCCAAGTGTTCAAGGACGGGTTATAGCGGCCCCCATCGGAGTAGTAAATCGCGTTATTGCCCCCCCCCCAGATTACCATTTCAAGCCCGGTCCACACCGCGCTCTGGCCCGTGCGGGCTGAGGGGGCGCCGCTCTGGCCGGCCGGCAGGTAGGTCCAAGCAGCCGAAGCCGGAGCGAACATCCCGCCATCGCCCAAACTCACGCCGCCGCCGCCGTTGCCGCCCCAGACGATCATCGCGGAACCCGTCCAGACCGCCGTCGCCGCTGAACGCGCTGCGGGAGTGTTCGGGAGGTTCACCGGAAGGTACGTCCAACTGGTGGTGGCCGGGTTGAACAGGCCCCCGTCGGCATAGGGCACCGCGTTGCTCATCCCGCCCCAGACCAGCATCTGCGAACCGGTCCAAACGGCGGCGTGGCCGGCGCGCACCGCGGGCGCGTTGGCCAGGGTGCCAGGAAGGTAGGTCCAAGCGTTGGCCAGGGGGTCGAACAGGCCGCCATCATTGGCGAAGCCGTTGGTTCCCGCCCCGCCCCACACGATCATGTTCGTGCCGGTCCAAACCGCCGTGTGCGCCTCGCGCGGCCCGGGGGCATTGGGGGCTGTGCCGGGAAGATAGGTCCAAACGTCAGCCGTCGGATTGTACCCTCCGCCGTCGTTCAGGAACCCGCCGTTGTTCACCCCGCCCCAGACCAGCATCTGTGTGCCCGTCCAGACCGCGGTGTGGTACTCCCGCGGGGGTGGGACATTGCCCGCCGTTCCGGCCAGGTAAATCCAGACCCCCGTCGAAGGGTTGTATCGTCCCCCGTCGTTGAGTTCGCCCGTGACCCCGCCGCCGCCCCAGACGATCATCTCGGTGCCAGTCCAGACCGCCGTATGTTCATAACGCGCGGGCGGCGTTCCGGCCAGGCTGCCAGGCACGTAAATCCAACTGTTCAGAGCCGGATTGTATCGTGCGCCATCGTCCACCAACGTGCCGATCGCGTCGCTGTATCCGCCCCAGACCATCATCTCGGTGCCAGTCCAGACAACAGTGTGGGACTCCCTCGCCCCAGGTGTACCGCCCAGACTCGCGGGCAGGTAACCCCAGGAGTTCGCCACCGGGTCGTACCCCCCGCCGTCGTTCAAGTCGCCGGCCGCCCCGCTACCGCCCCAGACAATCATGTTGGTCCCCGTCCACACTGCGGTGTGGCTCGCGCGGCCTCCGGGGACGTTGCCGAGCGTGTTGGGGAGGTAAACCCAGGTGCTATTGGCAGGGTTGTATCGCCCACCATCATTGAGCACGCCCGAACCACCCGCCCCGCCCCAGACGATCATCTCGCTCCCCGACCACACAGCGGTGTGCTGCTCCCGCGCTCCGGGAGCGTTCGCCAGGTTCGCCGGCAGGGAGGTCCAGGAGTTCAATCCAGGATTGTACAAACCGCCGTCATTGAGGTCCCCGGCCGAGCCCTGCCCGCCCCACACGATCATCGCACTACCGGTCCATACCGCCGTGTGGTGCAGTCGGGCTGCAGGAGCGTTCGGCAGGCTGCCGGGCAGGTAATTCCAAGCGTTGAGGACTGGATCATAGGCCCCGCCGTCGTTGAACAAAGTCGAGCTCCCCACCCCCCCCCAGACGACCATCGCCCCGCCGGTCCACACGGCCGTGTGGTTCAACCGCCCGGCCGGAGTGCCCCCGGCGGTGACCGGGAGCGCCGTCCAAGTGTCAACCGCGGGGTTATACCGGCCGCCGTCGTTCAGATACGTGCCGCCGTAACCTCCCCACACGATCATCTCGCTTCCGGTCCAAACGGCAGTATGCGAATTGCGGGCGGAAGGGGGGCCGGTGACCGGGGCGTTGGTGAACGCCTGCCAGGCATCGGGGGTACCAAAGGACCCATAGATCTTGACGTAGCCGGCGTTCGCCAGGTTCGTGTTGTTGTCGGTGGTCGAGAGCACGAGCCCGCTGCTGGCCACCCCGCTCAGGCCTCCCGCGTTGAGGTTCGCGGCCGCCGTGTTGGGGGCGAGGTCCGTGGCCGAGATCGTGCCGGCTCCGATGTTCGCCGAAGAGAGGGTCCCCGTGATCTGGCCGGCCGCGACACTGCCCGTGACCGCCGCCGCAGTCGCGGCCGAGGCCGCGCTCAGGGCGTTGGCCGACATGATCGCATAGGGTGCCGGGGTCGCCGCCTGCCGGGGCGCCAGAGCGCTGAAGTTGCCGACCCCATTCGAGCGAACGCCGATTTCCAGCCATCGCGCCGGGCCGGTGAACACTCCCGGGCCAAAGTCCAGGGTGATGGTGAACAACCCGTTGCTGACCGCCACGCCGGTGTTGGTGATCGGGCCACCCCACAAATTGCCCGAGGTGCTGGCATCCCACACGGCGAGCGTCAGGTCAAACCAGCCGTTGGCGGGGTGCCCCGCCGAGGAGAGGCTCCCTTGATAGGTAAAGGCCGTGCCCTGGGCGGCCAGCGGACCCGGGCGCAGAACTGCCACGAGGGCGAGCAGCATCACCCCACGCAGAGAGGGAAGTCTATTCATGTCGATCCGTTCCGATTCGCACTCCCGGCGGTCTGGCGCATACTGGAAGCCTCGCGACGGGTCCCTGCCCGCCGGGATTGGAGCCAGCCAGGCGGCGCCTATTCCTGCACCAGTATCCGGTAAAACTGGGTTTTGACCCCGTTGGCGGGAGGCACCACATACACCTCCGCGGTCGCCACGCCGGGAGCGTAATAGTAAGTTCGGGCCGGGCCGCTCTGGCTGTCCGTGGGCAGGTAAAACGACACCGTGTTCCAGTGCTCGGCATCGGCGGAGGCGAGCACGCTGTAATACCGCCCGGTAATGGTCGGGAACAACAGGTCCGGTGAACCACCCTTGAAACCCGCCAACGTCGCAAGGCACGGCTGGCTGGGGTTGAAAGGATAGGTGCCAAAGAGATACTGCTGCCGCAGGGTCAATCCGTCGGCGGTGTAAATCCCGTTCGGGTTCAACTGCGACAACAACGGCGGGGTGATCCCCATGGCCGCCAGGCTGGCGAGGAATGCGTTCTCCCAGGCATCAGGGATGCCGTCGCCATTCGAATCGACTCCGAGGGTCAGATCGATCCGGGCGGTCTTGCCCGGCTGGCCGAGCGTGGCGTAACTGACCGTCATCTCGATGGGGAGGTTCGTGACTCCGTTCAAGACCACATAGAGCTTGAAGGGCGAGGACGTGACGAGGGCGTTCCATTGGTAGAGGTCGGGGGTGTCGCCCGAGTCCATGGGCACCTTGAGCTGGTAATTCACTCCCGGCGCGTAACCGGGCATGATCGCTGCGGATACGACCGACCCACCGGGCGTCTCCAACACGATGTGCGCGGAGGTGGAGGTGAGCGGGGTCCCGTACTTGTCGCGGACCACGCCGTAGAGGAGGTTGTACGGGGCTGGCGGGTTGCCGCGCAAGCCCGGTGCAAAGCCGGGCTGGCTGCAGAGCGCCGCCAGGGCCAGCAGGGCGGGAAGCGCCCGCTGCCAGGAAGAGAAGAGGTTCGCTTTCATGGTCTTTGGCAGTTCTGCGGCTCAATTGCCCGAGTAAGAGTAAGTGATGTAGTAAAGGTGGATGTCCTTTACGGAATTGATGAACCGGGTGAGCCCGGCGTTGGGATCGTTCAGCAGGGTCTTGCCAGGGATGACCAGCTTCCACTTGCTGTTCCAAATTGAGCGCCCGATGAGGCGGTTGTTTGTGTACTGCGAAGGCTCCAGGGAGCCGTCGGCCCCATAGATGCTGGTGTTGAAAACACTGGTGGTCGAGACCGGCCGGAAGGCCTGGTGTTCCCGGACGGCGAACAGCGGCTCCGAGAGCGAACTTCCCGAGGTGTAGAACGGGTTGCTGGCGAAGTCGGCCTGGCTGACGTTGAACGGAAGCGGGACCGCCACATCGTCCACGCTCCAGGAGCGGATGGTGCTGGAATCCCCCAACGGCGGGCTGCGCATCGAATCCTGTCCGCACGGGATCAGATACACATAGGGAGTCGCTGCCAGCCCATTGGGATTGGTAGTCGGGTCCGTCGTGACGCCGCCGCCCGCGGCCGGGTTGTCCATGCCGATATAGCCATCCAGACAGACGCCCGCCGAGAAGATCTTGGTGGCAAACGAGCTGGGGCTGAAGGCGTGGTCGCCCGGAGAGAGCTGGTTGCCGAACAGGTTGAGACCGTCGGTGATGGTCGTGCTGAAGGTCAGCACGATCCCGGGCACGGGCGAGCCGTCCCCGTTGCCGATTTGCAGGCAGAGCCGTCTGACGTCCGAATCGGCGGTCACATCGGCCATGAGCCCGGCTTGCAGAACGCCTTGCCAGGCGGCATCCCCGTTGGTGCCTTCCAAGACCCGGTAGTTCTCGCTGCGGAGGGAAACGGTGGTGCCGTACCCGTCCGGGTTGTTGAAACCGAGCCGCCCCTCGAGCACGTCCCAATCACCCTTCATCTGCGCCAAGGCACCCGCGAGCCCCGGGTCCCCGTCGCTGCTGCTGGTGTACTGCGGTTGGCCGCCGCTGACGACCCCGATCGCCTGGGCGCTGATGATCTGGTTCAAGAAGGCCCGGCCCTGGGGCGTGCCCAGCAGGCCGGTCTCATAGTCATACGCCTGTGCCGCCATGAAGGCGTACTCGCCGGCCAAATTGAACAGGGTCAGGTAGCGTTGCAGGTCCTCGTTTTGGAACAGCCGGAACGCGGCGTCACGAGTTCTGTACCCCTGCACGATGGCCGCGGCGTGCTGCCGCCAGGTCGCCCGATCGGCTTGAATGCGCAGGCCCTTGGCCACCAGCGATTGGTAGGCCGCCTGGGCGTCGTTGACCGTCCGGAGGTTCTGGTTGATGGTGACCACATCTCCCTGCAGGGCGAGTTCCTGCTGCCCCAAGGTCTGCACCGCATTCTTGATGTCGTCGTCCAGCGTGGTGTTGTCGATAACGATGCTGTTGGCCGATTGCGCTGCCTGGGCCAGCGCCGTGGCGACCTGGTCGGCGGTGTACACTACAGCTCCAATTCCGCTCAGTACGTCCCCCGGCACCAAGGCGGCGGCGTACAGCGCTCCCCTCGCCGGGGCGCCAATGTCTCCGCCGTCCGCCAACCCCGCGATGAAGTTGACGGGGATGGTCTGAACGACAATGTTGGCCAGCTCGGTGGAGTCCGAGATGGCGGACTGGTTCCACACGTTGAAGATGTTGTAGGCCGCGGCGAGGGTATTCAGCCCGATGGTAATGCCCTGATTGGCGTTATTGAGGTCGTTGATGGTCGTGCCATCCCCCACCACAAGCGAATTGAACGCGGTCATGGCGCCGTCCAGCGCTTGCTTGTCGTACACGGCGTTCAGCTCGGATTGCCGCAGCGCATCCATGGCCGCAAGGTAGCTCGATATGGCCGCCTGGATTTGGCCGGGAGAAGAACGCTGGCTGGTCCAGCCGGCGGGTTTGCTGAAGAAACCGTCCGGGCCGATCACGAGCGGCACCGAGAGGTTATTGGCCGGGTTCTGGTAGCCGGGCGCCGTGCTGGCCAGGATCGAATTGAAATTATCATACATGGTCGTTGACCAATCCGCGGGCAACTGCTGAATGTCCACGTAGTTGGTCATGGCCACCTGGGGATTCGGAAGGATCCCCCCGAAGAGGTTCGTGTTGGGGTCATCCACGTAAGTGTAGTGAATCAGGTCGGGCCCGTTGTAGCCTTGGGGATAGGTCCCCGCCGGCCCCATGTCGTCCGGGTACGGGGTCCCATAGATCTCGATCAACTGGTTGTTGTAGGCCAGCTCCTGTGAGACCACGCCGGCTTGGAAGTCGGCGAGCGAATCCTGCTGCTGCCGCATCTCCTCCGTGACCCCCTCGGCATTGTTGAAGGCGGTGACGGCGTTGTTCAAAGCGACCACCGCGCGCTGATAAATCTGCTCAAAATGGGTCAGCGGGTTGGGCCCGGTCACCTCGAGCGGATTGATGTCGAACGGAATCGCGTTTTGCGCGAGATCAAACGGCGTGAAGCCCGCTTCCGCGTTGTTCATGTCCGTTTGGAGCTGGGCCGCGGTCTGGGGGAGCTGGTTCAGCTCGGGCACCGTGGTGCGGTCCACCTTCTGGATGCCTTGATCATTGGGGTTCGGATCCACCGGCGGGAGGATGCCATTGCCTACCACCCAATTGAGATAGGCCCCCTGCCCCACCCGGGTGGCCCAATGGTCCAACCCCCAGTAGCGGACCACCTGCTTCACCACCGCGTTGGTCCCCGTGCCCTCCTCGTAGATCCGGGGCGTGGCGTTGGTATAGGGGGTGTTAAAGGAGGCCCATCCCTGCGAGGTGCCCGGGACGTACCCCTCACGCCAGGTCAGATCAAACACCCGCAGGCCGGTCGAGGCGAGTGAACCTGCGGAGGCGGCGAACTTGCGTTCGTGCTCGTAGTTGACGGCCACCGTGGCGCCCAGAATGCTGACCGCCTCGGGTTGCGGGACCCAATCGAAATTCGGGTTGAGCAGCAGGGACCAGTAGTTGCCCATCGCCGTGAGGTAATGGCCGTAAGCGTCGCCGTGCCCCATCGGGTAGAGAACCGCCGCGTCGGCCGCGTCGATCTTCCCGTCGCCGTTCTCGTCCTGAATGTTGTAGTTCAGGGCGTAGATCACCTCCCCGTCAGCGATGCCATCGGTGTAGTTCCAATAAAGCCGGTTGTAAACGGGCGCCCCGGTGACCGTGGTGACCGAGTCGTCCCGCCCGCGGAGCAGGGCCAGTTCCTGCTCAAGCAAGGACGGCTCCTCGCCCTGGAAGCAGAAAAGCGAAGTCGCGACATCGCCGTAAGTCGTGTTGTCGGTGCCGATGCTGATGGTCGGGTTGCCCGCGTTGGCGGCGGCATCGCTGGCCACGTAGTTGTAGAGGTCGCTGATCTCGCCCGCGGCCAGCAGAAGCGCGTCATTCGCGGGGCCAAAGTTGATGCCGGCGTTGATGCTCAACTGTTTGCCGGTGTCGAGCACCGTCTCGTAGAGGGCGATGAGACCGACGTTGGTGAGGGAATTCGCGTTCAAGGCCACATCCCCCTGCCAGGCGGCCCCCGCCTCCTGGATGATGGTGCCCGACGTGTTCACCGGGTTGTTGAAGAGGTCACTGGTGCTCTGTTCGAAGGGGTTGATGCCCTCCAGCACCCGCTTGATATATCCCGGCACGAAAGCCGGAGTGGTAAACGCCGACCAGTTGGTGTTCGCCGGCGCGGCGGCGGCGTCAACCTCCCGGTAGCGCAGCGCGACGTAGTTATCCGCGAGGGCCTGGATTCCCGCGCCACCGAACGTGATATGCGCCAGATCCGTCCCGCTGGCCAGCACCGGCCAATTGGTGGTGGCGTTGCCCGGGCTCAGCCCGTTTACCGGCGGAATGATGCGCCAATCGTATTGGTAATTCGCGGTCTTGCCGCCCAAATCCAAAGTATGCTGGAAGGTGCTGTACTGGCTCAGCGGATTCGCGTCCGGGATCACCACCACCTCACCCGGGTACAGTCCCGGCGGGCCGCCCACACTCGGGTACTCCCCCACCCGCGCCACGTACACGGTCACCGGGTTGCCGCTGAACTGGGGGTTGATCGAGTTGCCCACAATCCAACTGATGTAGCCCAACCCGGGTCCGGTCGTGCCCAACGCGTAGGAATCGACCGCCTGTTCGGTGTTGCTCACCGCCACCAATTGGCTGGCGGAATCGACCACCGTCGCGTTGGTCTCCACCACGTAAGTACCCGGGATGGGATCCGACTTGGAGTCCAACGCCTCACCGAAGGTGTAAAGCGAAACCGAGAGGTTGGTGACCGCATGGGCCCACAGGGGGAAGTTGACGGTGTCGTTGGTGTCGCAAAGCCCCACCACCGCGGCCATGTCCGCACCATTCAACACGTTCAGGAACAGGTAGTTGTCCCCCACCCCGGGAGCGACAAACTCGCCCTCAAGAATCAGATTCGTCCCGCTGGGGTCGAACCATACCCGGTTGGCCAGGTTGGGTGGCAGGCTCGGAAAATAGGTGAGCCCCTCGTAGGACGAAGTAACCACGCTGGGAGGGAGTCCTGCCAAACCGTAGCTTCCCAGATAGGTCTTCTTTTCCACGGTGGGGTCGAACAGCGTCACACTGCCAAAAACCGCGGGCTGGTTGATGTCGTTGGTCGCGATGGATTGCTGGTAGAGGACCTGCACGCTGCCCTGGCCGCGGATGGCCGGGAGGTTGTTGATCGGCGTGGTCAAGGTCTGGCCGGAGTACAAGGTCGGTACCGGCTTGCCGTTCACGATGGAGGGCCAGACCGGGCGATAGACGATGTCCAGGCTCGGCGACGAGCCGTTGGTTGGGTTGCCGACGAACCCAGAGCCCGCGCCATTCCTGGGCAGGAGGTACGGCACGATCGCGCCGTTGGTGGGCGGGGTCGGTACGCCCGGCCAATCGAACGCGGGCACGTTGACGTAGTAAAACCGCATGGTGAAACAGTTGTTCGTCGTCGGGGGCGCGGCGAGAAACGGGGGCCGGTTTGAGAACGTCACGCTCGCGCCGGAGTACTGATTCGTGCTCGTGATGCTCAACGGCCCCAGGGCGACCACGCTGGTGGCCGGACTACCGTTGGTAAGAATGGTGAGCGCGAGGTTGGCTGAACCGCTGCTCCCATCCGTGTCAGTCACGGTGATGGTAAAGTAATTTGAGCCCGGGTTGTTGGGCATCCCGGAAATACTCAACCCGTTGGTGGTGTTGGCGGTGATTGCAAGTCCGTTGGTGGGCAACCCCCCTCCGTTCGGGAGCGTTGCGGTGATGGTCAGCCCGGCAAGCGGACGCGAAACGTGCAAATAGTAGTTGAAGGGCGTTCCCGCCACCGCGGTCCCCGGCGGGAGGGTGCCAAAGGTGCCGTTGTTCGGGTTGTAATCGCCGACCTGCATGGCCGGCAGGCCCTCGTTTTGCCCCCGGTAAACCCAGAAAGAGTGGTTCCGATCCTGGTAGGTGAACCCGCCGTAGTAGGCGATCGCGGGGTTGGTGTTGTTGACCCAGTTGGATGGCAAATCCCCCGAGGTGCCGGGCGGCGCCGTGTTGAAATTGACGGCTGCGGAACCGGAGCCCACCACCGGCGGAGCGAGCAGCGGCAATGGCATCGGCGCCTGGAGGATGGTGCCGGCGTTTACCACGTAGTCGAACAATATGCCCTGCTCAGGGGCCTCACGCCGCACATGGAAGGCGGCCATCGAGGGCCGTCCGTCGGTGTTCAGGTAGTCGATCAGCACGTACGGGGCGGAGGTGGTGTTGGTGTCGTTCAGATCGTCCCGCAGCGCATACGCGGTATCCGCCAGAATCATCGCGTGCTCCTCGTTGGGGTTGTAGCCGGGGAGTCCGGGTTGGTTCTGAACGTACAACGACGCGCCCGGATACCCCAGGCCCGTGAGGGACTTGCTCCCGGCGTTGCTGGCCAGAATGATCTCCTGGGACGGCGGCGGCCACTGCACGTTATAATAGCCGATCACCGCCGGCCAGTAGGAGGGCTGGAAGCCAAGCGCCGTGTTGGCGTTGTCCGCGCGGAACCACATCACCTCCAGGGTGTTGTTGCCAGGCATTGCGTTGACGGGGATGATCGCCCCGAGATTGGCACTCGTGAAGCCGCTGGCAAAGGGGTCAACATAAGCTAATGGATTATAGCAATTCCCGACCGACTGCACAATCGATCCCGCCAGATAGCTTGATCCGTTGGTCGAACCCAGTTCGCCAGCCGGAGCCATGATTCGATTGGCGACATATACCGTGTTGCTGACGACGTACGGCAGGTAGGGCGTGGTGGAGACGTTGGTGAAATTCAGCGTCAGATTGGTGCTCCAGGCGGTGAGGTTGGTCGCAACGCTGTTGGCGAGCAGGGCGTTGTTGTCGAGCGCCGAATCAAGCCAGGAAAACACCCGCTCGTAGAAGACGTTGTTTCCCGAGAGGAACTGGAGCAGCGCGCGGTGCGCCGGGTGGGCCGCGTCAACGTAGGTGTAGAACATACCCGAAGGAGAAATGGAGGCCCGGGCAGGGTAGGATGAATCGGAATCCTGATAGGCGATGGAGGGCGCTTCCGAGGCGGGGAGTTGGACCGCCGTCAGCGCGGCCTGGGAGGCATTGGTCACACTCGGGCGGGCGTAGTTGACATACTGGGAGGGGGCGGTGGGCCAGTAGGAGTGGTAGCGGTTGAAGAGGAACGGCCATTGCAGGCCGGCCACGCCGCTCACCAGCCAGTACGCCTGAAAGTCGTTCATGTTGATCGTCAGGGTGGTGGCAAACAGGTTCTTCAGGCCATTGGGCAGCGCTTGTTGGTAATAAAACTTGCTGGTGCCGGACAAGGGGGCAATCGCCAAAGTCGAGTCGTCCGCCCCATTCTGATACGCATTTATCCGGGTCCCGAGTTCCACCTGAATGTCCGTCGGGGACGGTGCGACGTTGACGTTGACAATCTCGAAGCCGAGAAAGACCCGCCCGCCGCCGGGGAGCGGGCTGCCGAGCAGTTCGACAAACACCTGCCCGACGGCGTTGTCGGCCCTCAGTTCCTGCAAGGAACTGTCAAACCACAGGGTGTTGATGTTGGTGATCACCCCGTTGGTGTCCCCGGGCAGCACGTATTGGGGAAAACCCCCGTTGGAAGGGTTCCCATAGATGATGTTCACCGCACTGACACTCCCCTGCGGAACGATCACGGGATACCCGGACTGGGTGTACAACCCCTCGGTCCAGTACATCTGCTGCGGCGGTTGCACCGGTGCGGTGGAGACCAGGTAACTGTTGGTCGACAAAACGTAGTAACTGTAGGAATTGCTCCAGAACCCATAACCGGACGGGAGGTTGCCCGGCGCTGCGCTGGAGGAGACCGCCTTCTGCCAGACGACCGTGACCTGGCCGGGTTGGGTGGCAAATACCGCGTTCGCGTTGGTGCTGTAATACGTGCTGTTGGTGTTCTGCCAACCGAAGGGCGCCGACTGCCAGTAGGACAGGTTCAGGCCGTTGGTCAGGGGCGCCCCGGTCTCGCTTACCAACGGCGGGGCGATCACCGATCCGAAGGGGTAGGAAGACTGTATGTTGATGTAGGGCGCGCCAACTTGGGCCGCCCGCAGAATAACTCCCGGGCTGCCGTTGGCAAGATTCGCGACCGGCCAACCGATGTTCCGGGCGTTCTGGGCGAAGGTCAATCCGGGGGTCAGGTTCGTACTGGCCTGCGCCGCGACGCCGGAGAGTGGGACGAAGCCCTTGTACTGCCCCGCAGTGGGCGGGTTTGTCGGGTACAGCGACAGGTTCGTGCTGCCGCCAAAGGCCAACTGCGCCGCCACCGTCGGCGCGCGGCCATTCGAGCCGGCAGCGGCATTGGTGACGCTGCTGATCGGCAGGCCGTTCCCCGAAAGCCAGTTGATCATCGGGCCGTACAGCGGCGGGATGCTGGCGTTCGTGTTGTAAAGGAAAGGGCGTTGATTGAGGATCAAGGGGGTCACGGGAACCTGGGCGCGTGTGCCCAAGGCCAGCAGCGCGATGCCCGCCGCCAGCGCCAGGCACCTCCGCGCTGGCGTTGAGCTGCGCGTCGCAGCCGCGCCCCGGTTGGCGTCCGCCCGTGCCACGCCGCAGACCTTCTGGAGGAACGTGCCCAACCCAAGCCCCCACCCCGGAGGAGGAAATACAAGTTTCATCGTGGCCTATTGAGATTCAACCGATCCAAACAACTCCTGGTCCAACCCTTGGCTGGCGCGCAGCTTCAACGGCCCGCCGCAGAACCGATCTCCAACGAGGTGGTGGTCGCTGCCTTGGGGGCACCGGGCGGCTCCACGCGCGCGACCATCGCCTTCTCGAGCTTTTCCAGCCGGGCTTGGAGGGCGTCGCTCTTGAGCGCCTGATCGGCCAAGCCCTTGGCCAAGACGGAATTGGCGTCGCGCAGCCGGGCGATCTCCCCGTCCTTCTGCTTCGCGAGCAACTCCATCTCATGGTGCAGCTCTTGGATGGCGGAAATGCCGGTGGTGAAAATGCGGTTGTAGTCGACCGTGAGAAAATCATCCACCTGCCTGCCATAGACAAACAGCTTCTCCGGCTGGCTGGAGACGTCACCGACCGTAAAGGCCCGGTCGCTTGAGACCGACAGCACTTCCTTTTCGGCGGTGGCTTCCTTCGAAATGAGGCGGACCTTGTCGCCTGACCTGAGTTCATGCGGCTTGCCAACGGAAATGGTGAGTGTTTTTGCGGCCGGATCGAACGACATGCCTTCGGCGGTGGCGTAAATGCTCGGAATGAACCGCCGGCCCTTGGAAACCGCTTCAGGCACCACGCCCTGAACCTCCTGCGCGATCAGTCCCTTCATCGGGCGGTCGCCCATCTCAGCTCGATCCTTCAGCCGGTAGTCCGTCACCACCAGGCGATCGATGGTCTCCAGATCCCTCCGGGTATCCGTGCGGCCAACCACGTCCTTGATTCGCTGATCAGAGGCTGTCATGTACCCATATGCCTCCATGAGGTACTGCCCACGAATGCTGACCGGCAGGTTCGGGCCCGTAGCCTCCCAAGTGTAGCCCGAGTATCCCGCCAGCCCCCCTCCCACATATTGGTCGTACCCATAGTTGGGGCTGAAGACCCAGGCGGAAGTGTTCGGGTAGTTGTATCCCACCACGTCCAAAGGCACCCCAGGGGTGGTTGTGCCTACCCCCACATAGTTGGCCGTGCTGATGGTTATGGCAGGTTGCCCGCTGCTGTACTGAAGGAGCAGCTTCCCGTTGTCGCTGCGGATGATGGCATCGTTCACGGCCGCGCCACCGCTCCAGGCTCCGGCATTGCTGGCGATGCTCAACTCGAGCGTGCCGGTGCCGGTGGTGACCGACACCTCCGGATTGACAGGATAGCTTGCCCGTATGCTCCCGTAAACGTCCAAAGGGTAGAGGGGCGAGGTATTGTTAATGCCGACGTAACCCGAATTGTTCATGAACATCGCTGCGATGGAACTATTGTCGTTACGGATGCTAAGACCACCGGTCCCGTAGTTAAAGTAAGTGACGTTGTCGCCCCATCTTGGAATCAGGCACTGTTCGTAGGTGCCAGAGGTGTTTGCCCCGTAAATGATCCCATCATTGTCCATCAACAAGCTCCCCGAATTCAGGGTAAGGTTGCCGCCTTTCAGATTCAGCAGGCTTGAGGGCGTTGATGTCCCGATCCCCACATTGCCGCCGGGCCGGAAGATGTTCCCGCCCGAGGCGCTCCATACCCCGATGTTGGAGGCGAGGTTGGTGGATTGGATAGTGCCGGAGCCGGTGACATTGGCGGCGTTGGTGGCGTAAGAGGCGCTGCCCGCGTTAGTGGCGAACGCGGCGTTGACCGCATTCGCAGCCATCAGGGCGAACGGCGCGGAGAGCAATTGCAAGCGCGGGGCAATTTCGGTGGTGACTCCCGGCAACCCCTGCACGGTGAGCCCCACGTAGCGGCTCTGCGCGTTGTTGGCGTTGAAGAGGGAGGTCAAATCGTTGGTGTGGAACGTCCCGTTGATGGCGCTTCCCACCCCCAGCAGCACGGTAAAGAAGCCGCGATCCACGGTGACGACCTGGGACTCACCCCAAAGCGTCGTGCCTCCTGTACCGGCGGTATAGATGTTAAAGAGCACGCTGTAGTTCTGCGGCGTGGTCGGGGCGAGCGGGACGCCGTTTCCGTCAGTCAGGAAACCCTGGTAGCTGATCTGGCCGGGCGGTTGCGCCTGGTTGGACTGCGCCTGCGAGCAGAGCGGAGCCAGGACGGAGGCCACGAGCAGCCAAGCCAGGCGGAGGAAGAAGGTTTTCATAAGGTGGCGTCGGATTGGATTTGTTGCGGAGGTCTTTGGGGCGGCGGAGGGAGAATGGTTCATGGGGCTTGCGTGAGGGTGGAGATGGAACTCAACCGGTTGAGGGTGAAAGATCCGGCCACGTTAAAGGTGCGCGTCGCGTAACCGATGCCCGTCAGGGTGATCGTCTCGGCATAGGCGCCGGAGAAAGTCTGGCCGAACTGAACCAGGCTGTTGAAGTCCTGCCCTGGCGGCGTAATCTGCATCGTGATCAGACGATCGATCTGATACGACTCCACTCCGATCGGTTGCTCCACCTGGAAGGTGGAATCCAGGTTGTCGTGATCCGGATGGTAGGTGTGGAGGAATGGGTTCGAGGCTTGATCGTCGTACTGAACCGTAACCGTTCTCGTCAGGGCCCCTCCCGGAGCGAGCTGGCCGGAGAAAAGCCACGGCTGGTTGTTCGGGGTCCAGGGGAACTGCACTGAACTGATCCGCCGCGCCGTGCCGAGCTGGGCCGGGTCAAGCGCGCTCTGGCCGGTGGACACGATCGTGTTCGAGTTCACGTCGGAGCCGTAGAACACATGCTGCAGGAGGTTCACATTCACTCCGTCGTTGTGAATGATCAGCCGCAGGGGGAAGGAGGCCGAGGTCGCCCCCAGATTCGTGTTGAGGGAAGTGACGATGTAAGCCCCGGCGTTCGGTCCGTTGGTGTATTGGGCGGTGGTCCCGTCCGTGTTGGTGGCGTACGTCTTGAGGTAGTTGGAGACCTGGGAAACCTGCGCGTTGCCCACCCACAACCCCCCGTAGGAACCGACTTGGGCCGAAGTGGGAAGATCCACCTCCGTGTAGCCGGAGGAATCGGTGAAGCGCAGTATTCCGGCGAAAAGCGCACCGGGCGCTCCGGTCATGGCGGTCCGGTTGACCCCCAGAATCACGGCGATGTCGGATCCGGCCTGGCCTTGCGGCGCCAGGGTCCAGCTCTGGGGGATCGTGGCGCTGAGATTGGAAACCGCGTAAGCGAGGGTGCTGGAATTGAGCGCCCCGCGGACGACGATGGGGGGCGTCCCCACGATTGCCGCAAGGTTCGGTGCAGGCGGCGCCTCCGACGGCTGCAAGGTCAGGTTGACGGTGACCGCCGAGGGGGTGGTGTTGATCAGTCGGAGGGTGGCACTCCCGGCTCCGGCACCAAATGCAGTGGCCGAACCACTCACCGTCACTTGGAAGGGGCCGAAGTAGTTGTTGACCGCGTTCGTCTCGTTAATCCAAAACGCCTGGCCCCGCAACACCTGCACGGCGTGCGGAGCGAAGACCAGCGACGGGTTGAAGCTGGAGAGGTTACCCCCCACATAGTCATAGATCGTCGCTGCGCTCAGGACCGCGGCGGGCGCAAGAAAAGTATCCAGGGCGGGGGGTTGATTGGTCACCGTGGGGAACCCAACCAGATTGATCGCGGTGGCGCTCCAGGCATAGCTGGGAGCGACCGGCTGGCCTGTCACCTTCCACGTGTAGTTCGTGGTCGCAGTCGAGTGCACCAGATAGGCTGAATTGGGGGCCAGGGTGGAGAGGGTGCCCGTCAGACCGGTGTTCAGCCGTTCCCAGTTGGCCCACTGGCTGCTCCCGGTGACGGGGGCCAGCGGGTTGTTGATGAATTGCACTGAGCTGACCGTCGGCTGCCAGAGCCAGACCTCTTCAATTGGGTTGTTCGGATCGCTCCCCACCAAGGCATTTAAGTTGGTGTAAGAGGCATCGACGAAGAGGTAAACGGCCGTCCAGCCGGGCTTGATCAAGAGGGACTGCGTCTGCCACTGGGCGATGGCCGGCCGCGTGCCCACCCCCATCAGGAGCACCGAAAGCAGCGCTGCAAGTGAATTCTTCTTCATAGTCGGCCAAATTCATTCAGTTCACGAAACCACCGTCTTGCGGGGCCACCAAGCCGGCACCGCAGGCCGCCCGACCCGCACCAAATCCACCCGGACGGGGGAAGTCCCAACGGTTTCCCGCGTCCTAAAACACAGGTGGTGCCACGAGAAGAAGCCTTACCATGAAGATCGGTGATAATCAACATTTTTTGTTACCCACATGGCAAAACAAGTGTGGCGTGAGCCGAAGGTCGCATCGCCCGCCCGATGGGTCGGCCCCCGGCCCTCCAGGCGGAGCAACAAGCGGACACCAAGACGAGCATGTGAAGCTGCCCGCACCATTCTCCGGCCGGGCACCGCCGGCTCGGAGCGCGTCTGACCGTGCCCTGTGCCTGCGCACCCGAGTGTCTTCCCGATGGCTTCATCTGCCTTCCTCGACAAAGAGAATCCAATCATGCCCGGCTTCCTTCAAGCGCGCGCCGCGCCCGGCGCCGGTCCCGCAACACATCTGTGACAATCCCGTGCCAGAGGCGGGGGCGGGGGCGTCCGGGACGGGAGGCAGGGCTGCCTGGGCACGGCCCGCGGCGCCCGGCCCACCGGTGATTGCGAGTTGCGATCCCCGTCCGGCTCGGTTACATAAAGGCCGATGCGATTCATCGGCAGCGTCATCGAAAAACTGCAGCGCCACCCCAAGCGGATCGTGTTCCCCGAGGGTACGGAGCCCCGTGTCCTGCAAGCCGCGCGGCAGTTCTACTCGCTCCGGTTGGGAGCGCCCATCCTCCTCGGCGACCGCACGCGCGTGAAGGAGATGGCCGCGGCCCTGAACATCTCCCTCGAAGGCATCCGGGTCATCAACCCCCGCGAAAGCGACGAGCTGGAGAACTTCGCCCGCCGGTTCGAATCGCTGCGCCGGTTCAAAGGCACCCGGGGGATCGAAGCCCAGGAGGCGATGCTCCAACCCAACTACTTCGGCGCCATGATGGTGGCGATGCACCAAGCCGATGGGTTCGTCTCCGGCACCAACGACGTCGGCGGCAGCGTGCTCCGGCCCCTCTTCCAGATCATCAAGGTGGCGCCGCAAACCGTCACCGCCTCCAGTTGCATGATCATGGAGGTCGAGGACACCCGCCTCGGGGAGGGTGGCGTCTTGTTCATGGCCGATTGCGGCGTCATCCCCGACCCGACGGTGGAACAACTGGCGGACATCGCCGTCTCGACCGCCCAACTCGCCCGCCACCTGCTGGGAGTCAAGCCCCGGGTGGCCCTCCTCTCGTTCTCGACCAAGGGGAGCGCCCGCCACCCCTCGGTGGCCCGGGTCCAGGCGGCGACCGCCCTGGCCGAGAGGCAGGCTCGGGAGAAGGGCCTCGATGCCGATTTCGACGGCGAACTCCAGGTGGACACCGCGCTCGTGCCCGAGATCGCCGCGCGCAAGTCGCCCGGCGGACGGATCGCGGGCAACGCCAACGTGCTCATCTTCCCGGATCTCAACTCCGGCAACATCGCCAGCAAATTGGTGCGCCACACCGCCCGCGCGAACGCCTACGGGCAGATCCTGCTCGGGATCGACCGCCCCGCCGCCGATGTGTCGCGCGGGTCGAACGCGCATGATGTTCTTGGCGTTGCCGCCATCGTCGGGGTGCAATCGGTGGATTATCACCTGCTCTACCCGGGCGCCGGCGAGCGCTTGCCGGGCGAGGACTGACCCACCGGCTCTGTCCGAGTCCGCCGGCCCTTGAGGCAATTCCCCGGGGGGACCTTGAGTTGCGGTTTCCCGGCGCGGGGGGGGCGGAGGGCGGGAACGTTGCGGGGGGCTTTCCGCCCTCGGGCTGGCCCCGCCGGGGTGCCGAACCCACCTCGGCTCCCCTACCCGCCGTGAGGCTCCCCCGAGCCGCCGAGTTTTGCCTTGTCGCCCCCCTGCAATCCTCCCATGCTACGCCCCGTGACCGTCGAAATGTTCAGCCTTGAAGTCGCCAACGCGATGAAGGCCTACGAGAAGTATGTGGTCTGCATTGACAAGACGCCCGCGGATTTCGAGCCGATCCTGACGTCCCTGCTGGAGAAGGCAATCAGCGCGTACCAGACCCGCGCCCCCCACTTGCGCCACGGCATCGCGCTGGACCGGCACCTCACCATCATTTTGAGCCAAAACGACAGCGGACCGCCGCTGTGCGGCATCTATTTCAACCTCCACTCGCCCTACCAGACCCAGATGCTCGCGCAGGCCAGTCGGGGCCGGAGTGGAACCTTGGGTGGCCACCAACCGCAGGCGGAGAAGTAGCGGCCGGTTTTGACGCCCGCAGGAGGGGCGGAACCGCCTCATTCCAGCCGGGCTTCATCGCCCGCTTCCGCCTCCCCGGAGAGGAGGTCGGCCACGGTGTTTTCCGCGGTCTGCGGGCCACTGGCGCGGGCCTCCGCCACTTTAAGCCCGCGCCGGTACAGACTGCAGCGGGCGCCAACGGGCGGCAGACGGCCGGGTGGGAACGAAAGGACCACGAACCGCCCCGGCCGGTTCACGCTCACCACACTCCCGGAAGTGGCGTGCGACGGCGTGACAATGACCGCTGGCGGGGCCGGGGGCGGGTTGTGCGTCAAACAACCGGGAACACCAGCGAGAACGAGGACGCCTGCGAGGGCGAGGAATGGGGCAGCGGCCCGCCGCCGGGGAGATCCCGGCCGACCGGGGCGGGGAGCGGGTGTGTCGTGCCCGGGCTGGGGCAGGCGTCGGGAGGTCGTTTTTTTCGTCGGGCCGAGGAACATTTTGTTGGTGCGGGTGTTGTATACCAGAGGGCGTCGAAGCGGGGAACCAAAAACCGGTCCAACGGGCGGGCAAGACAGGGCTTGCCGCGGTGCCGGATTTGGCGTATCCCATGCGAAGCCGCCATAGTGAGAGCGTTCGTTTAACCATGAAAACAGACCCCGCAGCCTCTTTCATTTCCCTGTTCTCCCGCCATCCCGTCAGACTGAGCCTCGGATTGACGGCCCTGCTGGCCACGCTCATGGGGTTGCCCGAAGCTCGGGCCACCTACAGCGGCGGCACAAATTTTGTCCAAATCGCCTCGTTCGGCACCCCGTCATTCGGCTCATCCCCCGGCCTCAACCCCTTCGCCGAGATGCTCCAAGGCTCCGATGGCAATCTTTACGGCACGACGGAGTCGGGCGGGGCGAATGGCTCGGGAGGTGTTTACCGCATCGGCCCCCTCGCGGTCAATCCCACCGCCAACGGGCTGGTACCGACCACGATCGCCTCCTTCAGCGGCACGAACGGCGCTGATCCCCGCAGCCCGCTGGTGTTCGGCCCCGACGGGAACTTCTACGGCAGCACCTACTCTGGCGGGCTGTACGGGCTGGGGACACTGTTCATGGTCACCACCGCGGGTGAACTCGTGAACCTGGCGTCCTTCGACGGCACGAACGGCTCGGGCCCCATGGGCGCGCTGGTGTTCGCCCAGGACGCGGCCGGCACCTACAGCCTCTACGGCACCACCTTCGCCGGCGGTGCCAACGGCAACTACGGCACCGTCTTCAGCCTGGGATTCCCGAACGGCTTCCTCAAGGTCGACTCGAGCAAGGTCGTGCTCACGAGCGAGGCCTCGTTCGACGGCCCCACCTATGGATCCCAGCCCTGGGGCGGCGTGACCATGGGGGGCGACGGGAACCTCTACGGCACGACGGCGATCGGCGGCGGGCAAAATGGAGGAACGCTCTTTATGTACGAGCTCGCCAGCGGCTACCATTGGGGTGGGTTTTCCCCGGGGATGAACGCCCTCTATTATTTCGCCGGCACTGATGGCACCAACTCCCAGGCCTCGCTGGTCCTCGGCCCGGACAACGCCACCCTTTACGGCACCACCCTGCGTGGCGGGAGCTACAACGGCGGAACCATCTTCAGCCTCCCGCCGCTCACCAATTATACCACTGCCGCCATCACCACCCTGTGGAGCTTCGGATCGACGAACGGCAGCGGCAGCAACTGCACCTCGCGGCTGCTGGTAGGAGCGGACACCCAGCTCTACGGCACTACCCAAGCCGGGGGCGCGCGCGGCTACGGGACCATTTTCTCCTGCTCCACCAACGGCAGCTTTGCCCTCCTCTACTCCCTCCAGGGCGGCCGGCAGGGTTACGGGCCTGTTTCCGGCCTCACCCAGAGCACCAACGGGAATTTCTACGGCGTGACCAAGTACGGCGGCACGGCGGCAAACTCACCCGGGCTCGCCTACGAACTGGGCGGTTTCGCCCCCTACATCATCAGCCTCCAACCCACCAACCTGACGCTGACCATCGTCACCAACTCCTCAGGTTCCATGACCGTCGCGGCGGGAGGGAGCGCACCCCTCACTTACCATTGGCAGCGGAACACGAACAATATCGGCAACAGCACCAGCTACAGCGGCGCCAACTCCACCAACCTGACCATCACCGCCGGCCGCAGCACGAACACCTTTTATTACGACGTCACTGTCCAGAACAACTACGGCGGGGTGACAAGCAGCATCGTGGTGGTGTCCATCGCCAATTCATTCGGCACCAACCCGCCCCTCGTCAAGATCCTCAGCCCCAAGGCGAACGCTGAATCCGCGGTCATGGTCTCCTCCCTCCACGTGATGGTGGATGTCAACGCGGTGCCGGACACCCTGACCCAGGTCTCCACCGTTTTCTACAGCCTCAACGGGGCCACCCCCCAGCCGGCGCCCGAGATCTCCAGCGGCGTCTGGTCGGCGCAGGTTACCCTCCACGCGGGCACCAACATCTTTCAAACCTACGCCCAGGACAGCCTCACCCATTACTCCGCCACCAACACCATTTATCTGGTGCCGTCCCTCTTCGTCCCGGTCGCCGGGGTTTACAACGGCTTGTTCCTGGCAACCAACGGGGTCGCCGGCCCCACCAACGCCGGAGCGTTCAGCGTGACGGTGACCACTGCAGGATCCTATTCCGGCACGCTCCAAATGGCGGGCACCCCTTACAAGCTCAGCGGCAAGCTCGGCTCGAACGGAGTCGCCCAAGCCAGCGCCAAGGCCGCCAAGGCCGCAATGGATGTGAGCTTCTGGCTCGACCTCACCACCAACAGCGACGACCGCATCCTCGGCGCCGTCAGCAACACAAACGGCACCTGGCAGGCCAGTCTCTCCGGCGATCTGGAGGTGTACGACGGCAAGAACAACCTCTGCCCGTGGGCGGGCCAGTTCAACTACACCCTGTACGACGACGCAGCCCTCCTCGACTCCACGAATCTCACACTGACCGGCACGAACTTCTCCATCTCCGGCGGCGCCTCCGGCCCGCTGCCCGCGGGCGGCAGCTACGGCACGGTCAAGGTGAGTTCCGCGGGCATCATCTCCTTCTCGTGCAGCCTCTCGGATGGCACCACCTTTTCGCAATCCTCCTCGATCTCCCGTCGCGGACTCTGGCCGTTTTACACCCCCTTGTACAGCGGTCGGGGCCTGCTCTGGGGCTGGCAGTCATTCCCCACCAACGTGTCCGATGTCTTCCGTGGCGACGTTGCCTGGATCAAACCGGCAGCGGCCGCCGCCAAGGGGCTCTACACGAACGGCTTCACCGCCCGGGCCTTTCCGTTCGGTGACTATTACGTCGCGCCGACGGTCGGCCAAGACATCTTCGCCTCCGCGGTCACCAACGCGGCCACCTTCATCGCCGTCGGGGGCGGCTTGCCCATGGGGATCACCAACTACCTCACGATCTCACCGAAGAACCAGGTCGGAGTGAGCCCGCTGAGCCCGGAACTTGGCAAGCTGAGCCTCAACCTCGTCAGCAGCAGCGGCTCGTTTTCCGGCAGTTTCACGCTGTCCGGGGCGAAGTCGGCCACGTCGTTCAAAGGCCTCATCTTGGAAAACACCAACTCCACCGGGTTTTTCACGGGAACAAACCAGAGCGGCCAGGTCTGGCTCACAGTGCCGTAGTCGCCCGCAACCCGTCCCCAAACCACCCGGACCGGGAAGGAGGTGGCCCGTCTTGGTGCCGCCGCCTGTACCGCGGCGATCGGTGGCCGCGGCCCGAGACCGGCCGAATCAACACCCGCACGATCCCGGCGGGCGGCGGTGCATCCCGATGTTGTTGGTGGAAGTCAGTTCCAAAGGTTGGGGTGGTCGTTGTTTTTCACCAACACGGCCAACTGGAGCAGGTGCGTCAGGCCGTGGCGGCTCCAAAATTGTCCACACC
>Ga0182030_10002533_pt1 | contig 38808 bp, 37 predicted proteins | sample 812S3MmetaG_FD_121299 | JGI IMG/M metagenome (GOLD analysis project Ga0182030, IMG submission 121299) | Permafrost microbial communities from Stordalen Mire, Sweden - 812S3M metaG (Illumina Assembly) | ecosystem: Environmental > Terrestrial > Soil > Wetlands > Permafrost | place: Sweden...
CCGTTGGCGATGGTGAACAAAGCCGTCGTCGCGACGAGGCCAGTGGTCATGCCGACATCGACACCGAAAGCAATGACGCCCAAGGCGATCAACCCGAGCAGGACAGAGCCGAAAGCGTAGCTGGCGTTAAGCGAGGCGCGCAGGCTCGGCTGGGTGTTCCGCGTAAACTCCGTGTAATAGCGGGTTGCGGACAGGCGCAGCCAGTCGAACAGCAGCATGGACAGGGCCAGGGCCGCCGCGAAGGCGATGGAGAAGCGACCATAGGAGTCCGGGCCCAGCACCGCGGCCACACAGAGGCCGAGCAGGAAATTGAGGCCGGCATTGACGGTGAAGGTCAGGACGATCAGCATGTCGCGCGCCCTTCCTCGATGGTTTCGCCCATGTGCATGCCGCATTCTACCGCGTCCGCTCTAGCGAATGCTTAATGTGGACGCCATCTTGCGCTTTGCGGAAGGCGCCGCCCCCGTGCAATCATGCGGGAATCGCCGCAACACCGAAGAGAGCCCATCGGGCAGGAATTCCACGGGAATGAGCATGCTGAAGAAAATCGCCGTTCAGATGGACCCCATCGAACGCATCAATATCGCCGGCGATTCGACCTTCGCCCTGCTGCTCGAGGCGCAAAAGCGCGGCTTCGAGATTTTCTATTACACGCCGGAGCGGCTTTCGCTACGCGGCGTCGATGTCGTCGCCACGATGCAAACGCTGACGGTCAAGGATACGAAGGGCGCGCATTACGAGCTTGGCGCGCCCGTCGAAATCTTTCTGCGCGACATGGATGTCGTGCTGTTGCGCCAGGACCCGCCATTCGACCTCGCCTATATTACTTCGACCCATCTGCTGGAGAAGATCGGCGGACCGACGCTGGTCGTCAACGATCCCGTCAGCGTGCGCAATGCGCCTGAAAAACTTTTCGTGATGGATTTCCCACAATTGATGCCGGCGACCCTCATCACCCGCGACAAGGCGGCGATCGACGCATTTCGCGCCGAGCATGGAGAGGTCGTGATGAAGCCTTTGCATGGCCATGGCGGCGCCGCCGTGTTCCGGCTGCTGCGGGAAGACGCCAATTACGGTTCGCTGTTCGACCTTTTCGCGACCAGTTTCCGCGAGCAATGGGTGGTGCAGAAATTCCTGCCCGCCGTCAGCCGGGGCGACAAGAGGATCATCCTTGTCGACGGCGAGCCGTGCGGAGCGGTCAATCGCGTGCCGGCGGTCAACGACATCCGCTCCAATATGGTGCGCGGCGGCGCGGCGGAAGCTGCCGAACTGTCGCCTCGCGAAAAGGAAATCTGCGCGACCATCGGTCCCGAGTTGAAACGCCGCGGCCTGGTCTTCGTCGGTATTGACGTGATCGATGGCTTTCTCACCGAAATCAACGTCACCTCTCCAACCGGCATCCGCGCCATCCAGCGCACTGGAGGTCCCGATGTCGCAGCGGCCATCTGGGACGCCATCGAGCGGAAAAAGGCGGCGGGTCAATCCAGAGGGCATGGGGTAGAGGTTTGAATTTGCAAGGTGCTATGGCGCAGAAAGACAGCGGCCCGACGTCAGCGGCGAAATGGAACGGCCCGCGTCTCGACCTGCCGATGAAGGCGCTTGTCGACAGATCGGCGCTTGACGCCCAGGTCGTCGCCGCAGCGGCGGCGTATGGCGCAGGCGCGGCGGAATTTCGCAAGGCTGCTGTCGGAATATTCGCCGCCGCGCTTGAGCGGGGAACGGCGGTCGCGCGCGCCGCGCTCGAGGACAAAGGCTCCGGCATGGCCTGCGCCGCGCATCTCGCCTATCTCGAAGACGAGATTATTCGCGCGATCCACGCCTGCGTCGTCAAATATCTGCATCCGAATGTTGCATCCGGCCATCTCTGTGTCGTGGCGGTCGGCGGCTATGGCCGCGGGACGCTCGCGCCAGGCTCGGACATCGATATCCTCTTCCTGCTGCAGGGCGCCAACCGCGCCGGCGACGAGGCCGTCGTCGAATCCATGCTCTATTTCCTTTGGGACCTGAAGCAGAAGGTCGGGCACGCCACCCGCACCGTGGAGGAATGTCTCAAGCAGGCGAAGGCGGACATGACCATTCGCACCACCCTGCTCGAATGCCGCTTCCTTCTTGGCGACCGCCAACAGCTCGACACGATGCTGGCGCGATTCGACAACGAGATCGTGCGCCATACCGCCCCGCAATTCGTCGCGGCGAAATTGGCGGAACGCGATCAGCGCATCCAGCGCGCTGGCGCCTCGCGCTATCTTGTCGAGCCCAACGTAAAAGAAGGCAAGGGCGGCCTCCGAGACCTGAATACCTTGTTCTGGATCGCCAAATACGCCTATCGCGTGCAGGACGTCGAGGCGCTCGTCGCCGTCGGCCTGTTCAGCGAGCATGAGCTGCGGCTGTTCCGCCGCTGCGAGACCTTTCTCTGGAAAGTCCGCTGCCATCTGCATTTCCTCACCGGCCGTCCCGAGGAGCGGCTGAGCTTCGACCTGCAGCGCGCGATCGCTGGAAAACTCGGCTATTCCGAACGCGGCGGCCTGTCGGCGGTCGAGCGCTTCATGAAGCATTACTTCGTGATTGCCAAGCATGTCGGCGATCTCACCAATATCGTCTGTGCGGCGCTCGAAGAGCGTCAGACCAAGCCCCGCGCCGTTTTCGACCGCTTCGTCGGCCGTTTCAAGCACCGGCGGAGCAAGCCCCGGGATCTCGGCCCCTTCGCGCTCGAGACTGATCGCGTCACGATTTCCTCGAACGACGTTTTCGAAAAGGCGCCGATCAATCTGATCCTGCTGTTCCATGTCGCCGCGCATAATGAACTCGCCATCCATCCAGACGCCCAGCGGCTGGTGACGCGGAGCCTGCCGCGCATCGACGCGAAATTGCGCGCCGACCCCGAAGCGAACCGGCTGTTTCTCGAAATCCTCACCAATCCGCATTCAAGCGAGCGGGCCTTGCGGCTGATGAACGAAGCCGGCGTTCTCGGCCGCTTCATCCCCGATTTCGGGCGCATCGTCGCGCTAATGCAGTTCAATATGTACCACCACTATACGGTGGACGAGCATCTTCTGCGCGCCATGGGCGAGTTGGCCGCGCTCGAATTGCACCTGCGGGATTCCGACCTGCCGCTCAGCAGTTCGATCATGCCGACCATCTCGCATCGCCGCGCGCTCTACGTCGCCCTTTTGCTGCATGACATAGCCAAGGGCCGCAAGGAGGACCATTCGATCGCCGGCGCCCAGGTCGCGCGAAAGCTCTGCCCGCGCCTCGGCCTTGACGAGGCGGAGACGGAGACGGTTGCCTGGCTGGTTGAGCAGCATCTGATCATGTCGAACATCGCCCAGAGCCGCGACCTCGCCGATCCCCGCACCATCGAGGCTTTCGCCAAGGTCGTGCAGTCGGTCGAAAGGCTGAAAATGCTTACCATTCTCACGGTCTGCGACATTCGCGCGGTCGGGCCGGGCGTATGGAACGGCTGGAAAGGCGAGTTGATCCGCACGCTCTATTGGGAAACGGAAGTGGTGCTGGCGGGCGGCTATTCCTCGGTCGATCGCAAGCGGCGCGTCGAGCAGGCGCAAAAGGAATTGCGCGGAAAACTAACGGCCTGGTCCGATCCGGATTTTACGGATTATGCCGCCCGCCATTATCCGGCCTACTGGCTCAAGGTGGATGTGGCGCACAAGGTCCAGCACGCGCTGCTCCTGCACGCCAGCGCGGTGGAAATGCATTCGCTGGCCACGGAAGTCGCGACCGACGCCTTTCGCGGCGTCACCGAGCTGACGGTCATCGCCCCCGACCATCCGCGCCTTCTGTCGGTCATCGCCGGCGCCTGCGCGGCGGCCGGCGCCAATATTGTCGACGCCCAGATCTTCACGACGACCGACGGGTTGGCGCTCGACACGATCTGCATCTCCCGCGCTTTCGACCGTGACGAGGATGAACAAAGGCGCGGCCAGCGCATCGCCCGCTCCATCGAGCAGGCCTTGCGCGGCGAAATCCGTCTCAGCGAGCAGGTTGCGGCCAAGGCGGGCGCTGCGGCGGCGCGAGGGGAGACATTCACCGTGCCGCCCGATGTCGTCATCGACAACAGCCTGTCGAATATGTACAGCGTGATCGAAGTCTCCGGCCTCGACCGCCCGGGCCTGCTGTTCGACTTGACCTTCGCTTTGTCGCGGCTGAACCTCAATATTGGCTCGGCCCACATCGTGACTTTCGGCGAAAAGGCGGTCGACGCCTTTTATGTCACCGACCTGACGGGGGCCAAGGTGGTCAATCCGGCGCGGCAGGGCGCGGTCCGCCGGCATTTGCTCGAAGTTTTTAGTCCGGTGCGGAAAGCTTGATTTTTGCCGCGTCGAAGCCGATATGCTGGCCGACGCAACAGGAAATGGTTGAATGATGATCGACGGCAATACTCCTGAGAACGACACGCCCCAGCAGGCGGATGCGACCCCTGGCGGCGCCGAGACGCCGGCGAACGCGTCGGTCCAAAGCGAAGCCGAGCGCGACGCCGCCGCCGTGCAAGCGCTGATCGCGGAAAACGCCGGGCTCAAGGACAAGGTGCTGCGCACGCTCGCGGAAATGGAAAATCTTCGCCGCCGCACGGACAAGGAAGTCTCCGACGCCAAGACCTATGGCGTGACCTCCTTTGCCCGGGACATGTTGACCTTCTCGGACAATCTTCGCCGCGCGCTCGATAGTGTGCCGGCCGAGGCCCGCGAAGCCGCCGACGCCGCCCTGAAAACCTTTGTCGAGGGCATCGAGTTGACGGAACGCGACTTTCTCTCTCGCCTGTCCCGTCATGGCGTGCGCAAGCTTGATCCGCAGGGCCAGAAGTTCGATCCGAATTTTCATGAAGCCCTGTTCGAGGCGCATGACGAAACCGTGCCGCCAGGCACGGTCGCGCAGGTGGTCGAGCAAGGTTTCGCCATTGGCGACCGCGTGTTGCGCCCGGCCAAAGTGGGCGTCTCCAAGGGCGGCCCGAAAGCCAGCTGATTTTGCATGCTGACGCTCAAGCCCGGTTTGCGCCTTTATAAATCGGCGCTTGACCGCGCTGCGCAAGAGGCGCTGCTCTCCGAGTTGCGCGAGATCTTGCGCGAGGCGCCACTTTTTCGTCCGACCATGCCGCGCAGCGGCAAGCCCTTGTCGGCGCGCATGAGCAATTGCGGCGCTCTCGGTTGGGTTTCGGATGTCTCAGGCTATCGCTATCAGGCCGAACATCCCGACACCGGCCGCCCCTGGCCCGCGATGCCCCAAAGCATTTTCGGGTTGTGGCGCGACTATTCCGGTCACGACTCCGAGCCGGACGCCTGCCTGATCAATTATTACGACCCCACATCGAAAATGGGCGCGCATCAGGATCGCGACGAAGTCGATTTTTCCGCGCCGATTCTGTCGGTTTCCCTTGGGGACTCCTGCCGGTTTCGATACGGCGGAGTTTCGCGCGGCGGCCCGACTGAAGCCATCAAGCTCGATTCTGGCGATATCCTGGTGTTCGGCGGTCCGGCGCGAAAGATGTTTCATGGCGTCGACAAGATTTTTTCGGGAACCTCGACGCTTCTCTCGCCGCCCGGCCGGATCAACCTGACCCTGCGCCGGGCGCGATGACGCCGGAGCGTTTGTACGCTGAAGTGTGTCCGTGCGACGGAACGGGACCTGAGTAGTTTCCGAACCTGCCACAAATTTCTTTTCCAAGGCACTTTGATTCCGGAAAATGCGTTCGGTCGCCGACCGACAAAGCTGGAACATTCACGTGATTTCGTCCGCAACCGCGCGAGGCAACTCTTGAACGAGTCGTCGACAAACCGGCAGGACTGCGACGCCATCCGATTTCCAACTTCGGATTTGCGCCGCTATGCCGCGCGCGATTCGATATTTGTCGAAGGCGAGGCTTCGACGGACGTTTTCGAAATTTTGCAGGGCGCCGTCATGGTCCTGCGCAACCTTTCGGGTGGACGGCGCCAGATTCTCGATATTGCAGGCGCCGGGCGCTTCATTGGCCTCGCGGCCCGCGCGACGCACGATTGCTCAGCCGTCGCCCTGAAAGAGACCTCGCTCCGTCTTCACTCCGACAATCGGAATGATGTCGGGCCCCGCGGCGCCTCGTTGATGAGGGCTATATATGACGAGATCCACCGACTGCGCGATCTGGCCACGGCCCTCGGAAGAAAGACCGCGGAGGAGCGACTGGCGAGTTTCTTGGTCGCCCTACTGGACGATAGCGGCGCCTCGCCCGTCGAGATGAATTTGCCGGTTTCCCGCCCCGAAATCGCCGATCATCTCGGTTTGGCGCTGGAAACCGTTTCTCGCAATTTTACGGCGCTGAGGTGCAAGAACGTGATCAGCATCGGGCGCGGCGCGCGGTTGACGATCCTCGATCCATCGGCGCTCAGGCAAATCGCGGATTAACGGCAATCGCAGGAATGCCTCGCGCGAACCCGCTAAATCATAGATGATCCGGGCCGCCTCAGGCTTCCAGCACCAGCTTGGACTCCACCGTCGAATCCTCCTTCAGGCGATAGACCAGCGGCACGCCCGTTGCGAGCTCCATGCTCGGAATGGTCTCGGGAGTCAGACGGTCGAGCACCATCACGAGGGCGCGTAGAGAATTGCCATGCGCCGCGACAATGGTGCGTTCGCCGCGCAGGACGGCGGGCAGGATTTCCTGATTGTAATAGGGCAGGACGCGCGCCACCGTGTCCTTCAGGCTTTCGCCGCCGGGCGGCGGGACGTCATAGGAGCGACGCCAGATGTGCACCTGCTCCTCGCCCCATTTCTTGCGCGCCTCGTCCTTGTTGAGGCCGGAGAGATCGCCATAGTCGCGTTCGTTGAGCGCCTGGTCCTTGGTCACGGGAAGCAAGGGCTGGCCGAGTTCGTCGAGAAGCAGCTTCATGGTGCGTTGGGCGCGCGACAGCGCCGAGGTGAAACCTGTGTCGAAGCCCAGCCCGAGCGCCTTCAGCCGCTGTCCCGCGGCCTTCGCCTCGCCGACGCCCTGTTCGGTCAGGTCGGGGTCTTTCCAGCCGGTGAAGAGATTTTTCAGGTTCCAGTCGCTCTGGCCATGGCGCACGAGCACAAGCAAACGTTCCGACACTTTATGATCTCCGGTTATTTAGTGTTCAAATCCCAAGCACATCGGCCATGGAATAGAGACCCGGCTTGCGCTCGCGCCCCCACAGGGCCGCCTGGACGGCGCCGCGGGCGAAAATGCCGCGGTCTTCGGCCTTGTGCGACAGTTCGATGCGTTCTCCCGGCCCGGCGAAGATCACGCTGTGATCGCCGACGACGGTGCCGCCGCGCAGGGTCGCAAAGCCGATGTCGCCTGTTTTCCTTGCGCCGGTATGGCCGTCGCGGACCCGCACGCTGTGTTCCGCGAGCGCGATGTCGCGACCTCCAGCCGCGGCCTCGCCGAGCAGCAGCGCGGTGCCCGAGGGCGCGTCCACCTTCAGGCGGTGATGCATTTCGAGGATTTCAATGTCCCATTCGGCGCCGAGCACCTTCGCGACCTTCGCGACCATGGCGGCGAGAAGGTTGACCCCAAGGCTCATATTGCCGGAGCGGATGATGACCGCATGCCGCGCCGCGGCTTCGAGTTTTGCAAGTTCCGCCTCGCCCATGCCGGTGGTGCCGATCACATGGACGATGCGCGCCTGCGCGGCAAGGGCGGCGATTTCGACAGTCGTCGCGGGCGTGGAAAAGTCGATCACGCCATCCGCCTTGAGCAGCGCGGCAAGGGGATCGTCGCTGATCTCAACGCCATTGCGGCCAATGCCGGCGACTTCCCCGGCGTCGCGGCCGATGGCGGGCGAGCCGGGACGCTCCAGCGCCGCAATCAGCGTCATGCCCTCCGTCGCCTCTATGGCCTTGACCAGCATCTGGCCCATGCGTCCGGCGGCGCCGATCACGACAAGGCGCATGTCTTCCATCTGATACCGTCTCCAGCCTGTTTGGCCGCTCTATAAGCCCTTTTGCCGCAGGGCGAAAGCTTCAGGCGCCCTCGACCAAAGTCAGGTCGAAGTCGGCGGCGCCCAGACGATGGGCGCGCGCCTCCTGATATTCGGGCGAGTGGAAATAGGCCAAGGCCGTTTCGTAATCGTCGAACTCCAGTACGACGTTACGCGCGCGGGCCTGTCCTTCGAGGCCTTCGCTGCGTCCGCCGCGCGCCAGCACCCGCGCGCCATATTTCTGCATGGCGATGGGCGCAAGCGCGGCATAGCGGCCGTAGGCCTCCGCGTCATGCACATTTACCCGGGCGATAATATAGGCTTTGGGCATTTTCTTCTTTCTGTCCGGCAATTGTCACTGCGAGGTCATGATGTCAGGCTATTCAACGGGTGTTCGAAGCGCTGTCCCCCAGCACTCAGGACGTAGCGCCGGGCCGGAGGTACGCCCGGCGTTTTTTATTGCACTTCCGTTGCGTAGCGTTTGGGTTCAGGCGCAGGCCCCGGCGATTTCGCGCTGGATGGCTTGCGCCGCCGCGCGTGGATCGTCAGCGGCGAGGATCGGCCGCCCCACCACGATATAATCGGCGCCCCTGGCAAAAGCCTCGGCGGGGGTCGCGACCCTTTTCTGGTCGCCGAGCGCCGCCCCGGCGGGCCGGATTCCCGGCGTGACCAGCAGCATGTCCCCTCCGACCAGCGCCCGCGTGGCCGTCAGCTCCTCCGGCGACAGGATCAGCCCGGCGACGCCGGCCTCCCTGGCCTGGGTCGCGCGCAAGGCGACGAGTTCCCGCAAATTCAGCCTGTAGCCGGAGGCGGCGAGGTCCGCGTCGTCATAGGAGGTCATCACGGTCACGCCGAGCACCTGCAAGGCGCTGGCTTCCGCGCCGCGCCTTGCCGCCGCGAGCGTCTGGGGAAAGGCGTGGACGGTCAGGAAGCGCGCGCCGAGCCGGGCGATTTGCGCCGTGGCCTTTTCGACGGTATGGCCGATGTCGTGCAGCTTGAGATCGACGAAAACCTGTTTGCCCGCGCGCGAAAATTCTTCGACCAGCGATAGTCCCCCGCCATAGGCCAGCTCCATGCCGATCTTGTAGAAGCAGACGGAATCGCCCAGCTTCGCCGCCATGTCCCGCGCTTGCGCGACATCGGGGACGTCGAGGGCGACGATCAGTTTTTCCCGTAGTTTTTGAGAGTTTTCGTGCAGGACGCCGGATAAGCCTGACATGGCCGCCTATGACTGGTTTGGGAATTCGGCTTCAGCGAGGACGCGATTTCGCCAGCTTCACCTTGGGATTATTGGCGACGAGGCGGGCGCGGGCCTCTTCGAGCTCGCCGCGGATTTCGGCGCCGAAGCGTCGCGATTGCCGCAGCAGCTTGTCCATCATGTCAGGCGGCGGCTCGATCCGCTCCAGACATTCGGCGTGGCGATAGATGAAGATACGCGCCGGAGGGAGATTGAGCCAGATCGGCGACAGGCTCTGCGTCCTGATATGCAGGCTCTCGTTGAGATGCGCGGGAATCGGCGATTTCGCGCCATAGGTGAACTGGATGAAGCGTCCATCGGGGCCCATCAGTTCAAAAGCCTGGCGCATCAGCGAGATCCTCGCCGCCTCCGGCTTTGTCAGCAACGGCAGACTGGAGACGATGGCGGCCGGATTCAGCGCCAGGTCCCCAAGCGATTGGGTGAGATGATAGGCGTCGCCGCGCACGACCTTCACACCCGGAAATTTTCGGGTCAGCAGGTTGCAGAAGGACGGTTCGAATTCGACCAGAACCAGCCTTTCCGGGGCAATGCCGCGCTCCAGAAGCGCCTGGGTGACCGGGCCTGTGCCGGGTCCGAGCTCGACGATGGGGCCGTCGCCCGAGGGGTCGATGCAATGGGCCATGGCCCGGGCGAGAAAACGCCCCGAAGGCGTGATGGCGCCGGCGAGCCGCGGGTTCTCCAGCCAGCTGCGGATGAACCGGGCTTCGTCGCCAAGCGGAGTCTTATCGAGACGCGCATCGATCTTATCAAGTCGCGCGTCAATTCTATCCTGCGGGCGGGACCGTATTTTCGCCGCCTGATTCTTTTGCGCGCTCACTTCATGCCTTTGGACCGGACCATGCCGGTGTCAAAAATCGCTCACAATCCGCTTTTCGTCAAGAAAGGGGGCGAATCACGATCAAGTCAGATCGAAGAACTCTTTCATCCTGGCGAAAAAGCCCGCCGATTCCGGGTGGGTCTTGTGCGTCGATTCATTTTCGAATTCGGCCAGAATTTCTTTCTGGCGCTTGGTCAGATTTTGCGGCGTTTCGACATTGGCCTGGATATAGAGGTCGCCGAATTCGCGCGAGCGCAGCACGGGCATGCCGCGTCCCCTGATCTTGAATTGCCGCCCGGACTGCGTGCCTTCCTCGACCTTGACCTTGACCTCGGCGCCATCGACGGCGCGGACCTTGATATCGCCGCCAAGCGCCGCCTGCACCATCGAGATCGGCACGCGGCAATAAAGATCGGCGCCCTCGCGCTGGAAGAAGGGATGAGGCTTGAGCGACAGGAAAATATAGAGATCGCCCGCCGGTCCGCCACGCATGCCGGCCTCGCCCTCGCCGGTCAGGCGGATGCGGGTGCCGTCCTCTATGCCAGCGGGAATATTCACCGAAAGCGAGCGGTCGCGCGTGACGCGCCCGGCGCCCGCGCAATTGGGGCAGGGATTGTCGATGACTTCGCCACGGCCCTGGCAAGTTGGGCAGGCGCGCTCGATCGAGAAAAAGCCCTGCTGCGCCCGGACCCGGCCATGACCGGCGCAAGTGGCGCAGGTCTTGGGCTTGGACCCCGCCTTCGCGCCCGAGCCCGCGCAGACTTCACAGGAAACCGACGTCGGAATTTTCAATTCCGCCGACTTGCCGCGAAACGCTTCCTCCAGTGTGATTTCCATATTGTAGCGCAGGTCTGAGCCGCGCTCGCGACCCGTCGAGCGTCCGCTGCGCCTGCCGCCCATGACGTCGCCGAAAAGATCGTCGAAAATATCGGCCATCGAGGCGGCGAAGCCTTCGCCCATGCCGAACCCGCCACCGCCGAATCCGGCGCCGCCGCCTTGCTCGAAGGCGGCATGGCCATGCCGGTCATAGGCGGCGCGCTTCTGTCCGTCGGACAGGATTTGATAGGCCTCGTTCAACTCCTTGAACTTGGCCTCCGACGTTTTGTCGCCCGGATTCTTGTCGGGATGATATTGCATCGCCTGCTTGCGGAAGGCGCTTTTGAGATCGCCGTCGGAGCAGCTGCGTTCAACTCCAAGAATTTCGTAAAAGCAGCGTTTGGCCATCGACGATCTTATCCACGTACTGCGAAGGTCACGGCGGGAAAGCGCCCTTTTTCACAAGGATGAGCTAGAGGCTGCGACACCGCGAAGCAACCGATTTTTTTCGCGCCGGCTCCAAAAAGCTGGCGCGACGGGGTTCCGCCGCGCCAGCCTTGATTGGCTCAGGCGCCCTTCTTGTCGTCTTTGACTTCCTTGAAGTCGGCATCGATCACGTCTTCTTCGGGTTTGCCTTCGTGGTGGCCGGCGTCGCCCGTGGTCTGTTCGGCCTTGTACATGGCCTCGCCGAGCTTCATCGACGCCTGCGCCAACTCGTTGGAGCGGGCGTTGATGGCTTCGATGTCCTCGCCTTCGAGCGCAGACTTCAATCCGGCGATAGCCGTCTCGATGGCGCTCTTGTCGGACTGCGCGACCTTGTCGCCGAATTCAGCGAGCGATTTTTCCGCCGAATGCACCAAGGCTTCGCCTTGGTTGCGGGCGTCCACCAGCGCGCGGCGCTGCTTGTCCTCCGCGGCGTGCGCCTCGGCGTCCTTCACCATCTTGTCGATATCGGCTTCCGACAGGCCGCCGGAGGCCTGGATGCGGATCTGCTGTTCCTTCGAGGTCGCCTTGTCCTTGGCGGTCACCGACACGATGCCGTTGGCATCGATGTCGAAGGTCACCTCGATCTGCGGCATGCCGCGGGGCGCGGGGGGGATGCCGACGAGATCGAACTGGCCGAGCGCCTTGTTGTCGGCCGCCATTTCACGCTCGCCCTGGAAGACGCGAATGGTCACGGCCGTCTGCGAATCCTCGGCCGTGGAGAAGACCTGGCTCTTCTTGGTGGGGATGGTGGTGTTGCGGTCGATCAGGCGCGTGAAGACGCCGCCGAGCGTCTCGATGCCCAGGGACAGCGGAGTCACGTCGAGCAGCAGCACGTCCTTGACGTCGCCCTGCAGAACGCCGGCCTGAACGGCGGCGCCGATGGCGACGACTTCATCGGGGTTGACGCCCTTGTGGGGCTCCTTGCCGAAGAACTGCTTGACGATTTCCTGCACCTTCGGCATGCGGGTCATGCCGCCGACCAGAACCACTTCGTTGATCTCGCCCGCCGTCAGGCCAGCATCCTTGAGCGCCTTCTTGCAAGGCTCGATGGTGCGCTGGATCAGGTCGTCGACCAGCGCCTCGTATTTCGAGCGGGTCAGCTTGAGGGTCAGATGCTTCGGCCCCGAGGCGTCGGCGGTGATATAGGGCAGGTTGATGTCGGTCTGTGTCGCCGAGGACAGTTCGATCTTGGCCTTTTCAGCAGCTTCCTTGAGGCGCTGCAGGGCGAGCTTGTCCTTCTTGAGGTCGATGCCGTTGTCCTTCTTGAACTCTTCGGCGAGATATTCGACGAGGCGCATGTCGAAATCTTCGCCGCCGAGGAAGGTGTCGCCATTGGTCGACTTCACTTCGAACACGCCGTCGCCGATTTCCAGCACCGACACGTCGAAGGTGCCGCCGCCGAGGTCATAGACGGCGATCGTGCCGGAGCCCTTCTTGTCGAGGCCATAGGCGAGCGCGGCCGCCGTCGGCTCGTTGATGATGCGCAGCACTTCGAGTCCGGCGATCCTGCCGGCGTCCTTGGTGGCCTGGCGCTGGGCGTCGTTGAAATAGGCGGGGACCGTGATGACCGCCTGGGTGACCGTCTGGCCGAGATAGGATTCGGCGGTTTCCTTCATCTTCTGCAGAATGAAGGCGGAAATCTGCGAGGGCGAATATTGCTTGTCGTCCGCTGCGACCCAGGCGTCGCCATTGCCCGCCTTGGTGATCTTGTAAGGGACGAGGCCCATGTCCTTCTGGGTCATGGGATCGGCGAAGGTGCGGCCGATCAGGCGCTTGATCGCGAAAAACGTCTTCTCCGGATTGGTGACCGCCTGGCGCTTGGCCGGCTGTCCCGTCAGACGCTCGCCGTCGTTGGTGAAAGCGACGATCGAAGGGGTGGTGCGCGCGCCTTCGGCGTTTTCGATGACCTTGGGCGTGGAGCCTTCCATCACGGCCACGCAGGAGTTGGTGGTGCCGAGATCGATGCCGATAACTTTAGCCATATTCGTGTTTCCTTTCCTTCGCAGAACCGCCGGACCCCGAAGCGGTCCGGTTCTGGGCGGTTGTTGCACCACCCGGTCCCCGACTTGCGTTCAAATTGGGATGAGGGCGCCCGCATACAAGAGCGGGACTGATATAGGGGCAGCGTTTTTTGGCCGCAAGCAGGTCGGAGCAAGAAGGAGGCGCGACATTTTCGCGGCGGCGCAAGACACGCGTATCTGCAGCGTGAAACTGGCGCGTCCCAAGGCGAAATGCTAAAGAATTACCCTTTGCTCAACTATGAATAGGTCATGCGCTCGATTTTCCTCACTAAAGCAATTCTCCTGAGCCTTGCTCCTCTCCTGAGCCTCGGTGTTGGGGCGGCCCTGGCGCAGATGGTGCTGCCCGGCGCGGTCGGCGCGCCGACGCCGGTCGGGCAGGCCGGCGCGCCTCCCGCGGTTGCGCGGCGGCCGGCGATTCACTCCGGTCCTGAAGGCGACGTCGCCTTCGATCGCCATTTCATCGCCGCCAAGCCGCCCTCTACCGACGGAATCGTCGGCAAGCCTTTCGCTCAATTCGGCTCAAGGGGCGTATTGCAGGTCGAGCAATCCGGCGACGACCTGGTCGTTTCACGCCTGACGATGTCCGGTGACAAGATTTCCCAGCCGAACCAGGCCTGCCAGCTGCAGGTGGGCGGGGGCGCGCCCCTGCGGTTGAAGCCGCTCGGGACGCCGGAAGGCGTGCAGAGGTTCGAGATCGATTCGTCGGCCTGCCCGCTGCAGTTCGACGTGCTCAATGGCGCGGTTCGCGTGATCAGTTCCTCCGGCGCCTGCGTCTTCCGCGAGGCCGATTGCGGCGTCGATGCGTCGGGACTTTGGGGGCCGCCGGGGGACAGCTTTTCGGAAAGCCAGAAGAAGACCATCGAACGCGAGCGCACGGTGCTGGAAAAAAACACGCGCGAGCATTTCCGCATGCTGATGAGCCGATTCAAGAAAGACAAGCCCGCGGCGCAATCCGTGGTCCGGGAACAGGCGGCCTTCTCCGCCAACCGGTCGCAAAACTGCCGGGACTACGATCGCGAGGATGCACACGGTTTTTGCGCGCTTCGCCTGACTGAAGCCCGTGATTACGGGCTGCAGACCCGCCTGGCCGCCGAAGCCTCGAAGAAAGACAGGAAGAAAGACCCGAAAATCGCGGGGCGTGCGCCGGTCGTTCGGACGACGTCGCCAAAGATGATCGAAGGGGTCAAGATCTTGCCCGCCCCGCCCTCAACACCGGCGCCGCCGCGCGACGAGTCCGCGCCGAAGATATCGCCTCGCGGATTATATTGATCGTCGGCAAGATTGTTTCGGCTATTTCATATTTCCGGTCTAGGTTGTCGCCGTTCTTGCAACGGGGGATAACATGACGCTTCTGATTACCGGCCTGGTCCTGTTCTTCGGCGCGCATCTGGCGCCGACCGCGCAGGGCCTACGCGACGGGCTGGTCGAAAAAATCGGCCTGAACCCCTACAAATTGGCATTCTCTCTGGCCTCGCTGGCTGGCCTCGTTCTGATTTGCATGGGCGTTTCGGCCTTTCGTGGAACGCCAGCCGACATTCATCTCTGGTCGCCGCCGCTCTGGACGCGGCATCTGGCTTTCGCGCTGATGCTCTTCGCTTTTGTGTCGATTGTCAGCGCCTACATCCCTTCGCACATCCGCGACCGCGCCCGTCACCCGATGCTGCTGGCGATCAAGATCTGGGCGGCGGCGCATCTTCTCGCCAATGGCGATCTGCTGGCGCTGTTGCTGTTCGGCTCGTTTCTCGCCTTCGCCGTTTTCGACCGCATCTCCGTAAAGCGACGCGCCCTCGCGCCGCAGGCGCCGGCGCAGGGCTATGCGGGCGACGCGGCCGCCGTGCTGATCGGCGTCGCCCTTTGGGCCGCGACGCTTTTCTGGCTGCATGGCCTCGCTGGCGTCCCGCTGCTTTAAACTCAGGCCGGAAGCAGCTTGACGCTCGCCGCGGCGCCCGCGGCGCCCGGGATGACCTGCATGTGCGCCGGGTGGAAAGCGGTCAGCGTAGCGCGGTGGCCGATGGAGACCAGCGTGGCGCCCGGGAGGCGATCGGCCAGCATGGCGTAGATGTCGGCCTCCGTCTCCTCGTCCAGCGCTGCGGTGGCCTCGTCGAGAAGCAGCCAGTCGGGCTTGGCGAGAACGGCGCGGGCGATGGCCAAGCGCTGCTGTTCGCCGCCCGACAGCCGTTGCGCCCAATTGTCGGTCTCGTCGAGATGTCCGATGAGCGCGGGCAGATGGGAGTCTTTCAGCGCCGCCCGGATCTCCTCGTCGGAATGGATGTCCGGCTCGGCGGGATAGACCACCGCCTCGCGCAGGGTCCCGATGGGAATATAGGGTTTTTGCGGCAGCAGCATCATGCGGCCTGCGGCCGGTGTCGAGACTTCGCCGGCGCCGAAAGGCCAGACGCCTGCCAAAGTACGGAAGAGCGTCGACTTGCCGGCGCCTGAGGGGCCGGTGACCAGGAGGTTCTGGCCGCTCTTCAGGATCAGGTCGACGCCCTGCAGCAGAGGCAGGCCATTCGGCAAGCTGATGGAGACATTGTGCAGGGCCGGCGCCGCGGCTTGGGACTCGATCCTGAAGCCGCCTTCGCTGTGCGCCGCCTCAATCGCCGCGTCGAAGGAGCTGAGGCGGTCGAGCACGGCCTTGAAGCCGGCGAGCGACGTATAATAGTTGACGAAGAAATTCAACGCGCCGTCGACCTGTCCGAAAGCCCCCGCCGTCTGGTTCATGGTGCCAAGCGTGATCTTGCCGAGGAAATAGAAGGGCGCCGAAAAGACATAGGGGATGATCGGGCTGATCTGGCCATAGAAGCCGGTGAAGGCGGTCAGCTTCTTCCGCAGGTTGATCATCTCGAGGTAATTGGCGATCAGCCGGCCGAACTTTTCGCGCAGCGAGGCCTGTTCGGCCTCCTCTCCGTTCAGCAGCGCCACCTGTTCGCTGTATTCCCGCAGCCGCGCCAGCGAGAAGCGGAAATCGGCCTCGACCTTCTGCCGGTTGAACATGATGCGAACCAGCGGCCGGCCGATCAGATGCGTCACGAGCGTGCCGGCCGAGGCATAAATCAGGGCGACCCAGAACAGCAGGCCGGGAAAAGCCACATTCGTCCCCGGAAAGGTGAAACTGGCCGAAATGCCCCAAAGCAGGATCGCGTAGGAGACGAGCGAAGACAGAGTCGAGATCAGCAGGATCGAATAATTGTAGACGCCATAGCCGAACGTGCCGCCCTCGCCGCCGCCGTCGATGAAGCGGGCGATGTCTTCGGAAATGCGCTGGTCAGGATTGTCGGTGGGGCCGCCGCTCAGCGAAATGCGGTAATGGGCGTGCCCCTGCAGCCAATGCCCTATGTAGAAGCGCGTCAGCCAGCGCCGCCAGCGAAGGACCAGATAGGAGCTGACGACATATTCGACCACCAGACTGAAGATGAGGACGAGGACCCAAGGGACAAAGACCCAGAATAATTGATGCCAGAATGCCGCGCTGTTCTTGTCCTGGATGGCGTTGCCGAAATCCCGGTGAAAGAAGTTCAGCCGCAGCGAAATGGCCACCTGCGCCTGGTTGAGCAGCACCAGGAAGACCACCATGCCGGTCGCCAGCACGCGCTTCAGCATTCTGAAGCGGAGCGGTCCGAAATCCGCCACCGTCTCGTCGGCATGGGTGAAAAAGCGGTCGGCGATGCGGGTCATGACGCGCACCACCGGAATGTGGGAGACCGCATAGGTCAGGATGGCGAAGACCGCGACGGTCAGCGCCAGCGTGTCCGGCAAGCGCGCCTCATTCAGCGCCGCCGGCCAGTATCCGAACCGGGCGGCGATGTCGGCGAGGCCGAAGACGATGGTCTCGACCGAGAACAGCGCGATGAAGATTTTCAGATAGGCCGAAACCGGCCCGCTTTTTTCGCAGCAATAGAACAGAATCAGCCCCGCCGCGCCCAGCAGTTTAAGCGTCGTGTCGTCGAGGCGCCAGCCGGCGAAGGCGGCGACAAGGGCGAAGACCGCGACGGCCAATCCGAGAATTCTCATTGTCCACCCTGGTGTTGGAGAGGTCCGGCGCGAACGCCCGCCCTTGCCCCGGTCAAAGACCCAAAACTTTCCTCGCCGCGCGTTCATCGAGGCGGATTTGGACCAGCAGCGCGTCGAGCGAGTCGAATTTCTCCTCGGGACGCAGGAAGTCGATGAAGAAGACCTCGATTTCCTTGCCGTATATATCGCCCGAAAAGTCGAAAACATAGACTTCCAGCAGCGGCGGCCCATTGTCGATGGATGGCCGCCGGCCGTAACTCGCGACGCCCTTGCGCCTTTGCCCGTCCCACGCGACTTCGACCGCGTAGATGGCGTGCATGAGCCGGCAGGCCGGGTCCCCCGCGAGATTGGCGGTGGGATAGCCCAATTGCCGCCCGAGCTTGGCGCCGTGGATGACCGTCCCGGTCAGGGACCAGGGATGGCCGAGCAGGGCGGCCGCCACGGCGACGTCGCCGCGCTCCAGCGCCGCTCGGGTCGCCGTGGACGAGACGGCGTCGAGCGAGCCTTCCGCATCGGCCGAGACCTTCTCGACGATTTCCACCACCAATCCATGTCCGGGTCCGCTGTCGCGCAAAAATGCCGGCGTGCCCGAGCGCCTGGCGCCGAAATGGAAGTCATAGCCGACGACCACGGCCGCCGCGCCGAGACGCCGGACCAGAATTTCGCTCAGGAATGCGTCGGCGTCGAGGCGCGCCAACGCCGCATCGAAGGACAGCACGATCATGCCGTCGAGGCCAAGCTCGGCGAGGCGATGCGCCTTGGCGTCCCGGCTCGACAGGCGGAAGACCTTGTCGCCGCGCGCGAAGAATTCCACTGGATGCGGCTCGAAGGTCAGAACCGCGCAGGGGCGCCCGAGCTTTTTCGCGAGCTCCTGGGCCCGAAGAATGACCTCCTTGTGGCCGCGATGCACGCCGTCGAAATTGCCGATGGCAAGGACCGCGCCGACAAGTCCCCCAGGCGGCCCAGCGGGATCGATGGCGAGAATGAAGGGCTTTTGCTGCGCCATGTCTGGTCCCAAACTCGGCTTCAAGAGGCGCTCGCCGGCCGCGTCAATCGCCAGCGACTTCCATGCGCTTTGGCGTGGGATCGCGCGGGGGCACCATGACGATCGCTTCGCCGTCGAGGACCACCTTGCCGTCGACCGTGGCTTCGCAATGCAATTTGCAGCGCCGGCCCTTCTCGACCAGTTCGGTCACTTCGACGCTGATCGCGACGACGTCGCCGATCTTGACCGGGCCCTTGAAATTCAGGGTCTGGTGCAGATACACGGCGCCGGGTCCGGGCAGATACATGCCAAGCACGGCCGAAATCAGGCTGGCGGTGTAAAGGCCGTGCGCGATGCGCTCGCCGAAGCGGGTCTTCTTGGCGAAATGATCGGACAGATGAATCGGATTGTGATCGCCGGACAATTCGGCGAAACCAACGACGTCCTCGTTCATGACGGTCTTCATCAGGGATTCGCGCATCCCCAGGCTGAGATCCTCGAAATAATAGGTCTTGAACGGCTCCGACATCATCTGCCTTTCGGGGCTGGAACATTGGTTGAAATGTGGCGCCGCACCTAAGCGCGGCGGCGCTCAAAAGTCCAGAGATGGCGTCACCAGGCCAGCCGGTTCATGCGCCAGACCGGCGAAACGCCGTGGCTGTCGACGAATTGCCGGTAGGCGTCGGCGTCGACCGGCCCGGAAGATCCGCCGTGCAGCTCCGCACGATGGATACCCTCGGTGATCAGCAGGCTGTCGAGCCCCATATCGGTCGCGCCGGCGATGTCGGTATGGACAGCGTCGCCGATGGCGAGGACGCGGTCGAGGTCGAGCGGCGATTTCCGCGCCTGCTCCAGCAGCCCGAGGGCCAGGCGGTAGATCGCCGCATAGGGCTTTCCGGCCTGTTCGACCTCGCCGCCCAAGGCCTCGTAACGTTCGGCGAGCGCCCCCGCGCAATAAACCAGCTGCTCGCCGCGATAGACGACGAGATCGGGATTGGCGCAGATCATCGGCATGTTTTTTTCGCGCAGCGCGACGAGCACGTCTTCGTAATCGGCCGGCGTCTCGACCGTGTCCTCATCGAGCCCGGTGCAAACGGCAAAATCGGCCTGCGCCAGCGGAACGGCGGTGATTTCGGCGCCGGCCATGGCGGAAGCGGCGGCAAACAGCGAACGGTCGCGCTCCGGCCCGATATGGCAGGGTTTTTGCGGGACGCGCTCTATGATGGCGCGGGCGCAGACGTCGCCCGATGTGGCGATGGCGTCGTAGCACTCGCCGGGCACGCCCAGGGCGGTCAGTTGCGCGGCGACTTCCGCCTTGGGGCGCGGCGCGTTGGTGATGAGCGTCACGGGCTTGCCGAGAAGGCGCAGGTTGCGCAGAACCTCGACAGCTTCCGGAAAGGAGCGCTCGCCATTGTGCAGCACGCCCCAGATATCGCAGAGCACCGCATCGTAGCGGCTATGCGCCTCGCAAAGACCGGAGAGGAAAACCCCTCCATCCCCAGTCCGGTTTTTGAATTTTCCTGTCATCCCCCGCGGCTAAAGGGGCGCGCCAGCCGAGTCAAGCCCGGCGGGCGGATCGACAACGAAAAGGCGCGCGCGAGCCCCTGGCTTGCGCGCGCCGATGAGGTCGGTCGAAGCCTAATGCACCAAGGCCGTTGTGATCGTCGGGGGCTGCTGCGCGGACGATGCGCCGGTCCAATTGCCGACCGAACAGCTCGTCGTCATGGCGAAGAAGAAGTCGCGGTCGCCCGAGGTGCTGTTATCGTAATCTTCCCAGGCGTAATAATTAGTCGCCGTCTGTCCCGGGGCAGGATTGCTCGGGCAGGGGAAGGCGGTTCCCACTCCGATTGCAGCGCCTGCAGTCTGCTGGACGCCGTTGATGTAGATGTAATTCGATGCAGCAGTGTTATTCGTCGCCGCTGTGAACGTATAGCTCGTCAGGCCTTGATTATTACGATTGTTATTTTGGCAACCGACGGTTAGCGCCACTTGTCCAGCATTATCGTACCACATATCGAACCACGACTGCCAAGGATTCGTTTGCGAGACAGAATTGTAATACTGACCGAGCGGGCATTGCTGATCGGCGACGTCCATGGTGAGGTAAAGATCGTCATAGGACTGGGTGAAGGTGATCGCGTTGGTGGTCGTGTTGATCGTGGCGCCGATCGAACTGGCGTTGGAGGTGTTCCAGCTGGTGGTCACGGTCCCGATGCCCCCGTCGTTCGGGTTCTTCGGGAAACCGGAGTTGGCTATCAGAATGGCGTCGATGTTGTTCAGTGTCGGTATGGTCGAGGCGGCGGAAGAGGGAATCGCGACGGTGTTCAGATTGGTCGCCTGGTAGGTCCAGGTGCCCATGGCGAGCGGGGTCTTGGCGCCTTGCGGCAAGACCCAGAGCGTGACGACCTTGTACCACCATCCCTTGGCGTATTGGAACTGGTAGGTGACGGTCGATGGCGAGGGCGCCTTTGCGGAGTTCTGGGTGATCGTCGAGCCTGCGACCGATGTCGCCGTCAAACTGACGCTCGTCTCGCCAAGCAGGGAAATATTGCCGAAAACGCGCGCCTGCGTGCCGGTGGCCTGGACGGCGACCTGGCCTTGCTGCAGGGAGAGGGTCTTGGTGCCCACAGTGACGGAGCATCCGCTCGCTGAGGTGCAGACAGCAAAATTGCTCGCGGGAACCGAGCCGAAACCAGAGGACTGCGCCGTGCCCCCGGTCTGCGCCGAGACAAGACTATTGGCCTGTGTAGGACGAAACCGACGACGGATAGGTGTTGCCATGGTTCGCATAGTAACTCGCAAGCTGCGTGGCGATCGACAAGGCCGCCGAATCCGCGCTGGATTGCAAGAGGTCGCGATCAGCAATAAGCTTGCGGTAATCGACGGCGGCGCCGACGAAATACAGGACTGGAATGATGGACAGGGCGAAGATCATCGCAACGCCGCCGTCTTCCTTGCGAAAAAAATTCCGCATGATGTTGGATGAGACGTGCTTCACGGTTTTTCTCCTTTAGAGTGTAAAGCGCCTTGCAAATCACAAGCTTGCGATTGCGTTCTAGTCTGGCGGACTTGCGCGTCATGCCACTGGATTACGCAAGGTAGTGCTAAATATTTAAAAGGCTTGTCCATGAAAAGAATAAACATTTACATAATCTGCGGGTTTACCGCCGTTGCGTGAGGGCCAAGGCGACGCAAGGGCAGGAATCCGGCGCCCTGCGCAGGAGAGGCTTGTGCCGGCCCCTGCCGGCTTCTATGAAAGCCCTACCAACGGGAAGAGCCTATGACTGAAGCAAAATCCGCCACATCTCCTGTCAAGGCGCGCCTGCCGCGCGGCCTCGCCGACCGCGGCGCCGACGAAATCTCGGCCGTCGAGTCCATGCTGGCGGCAATCAGGCGGAATTTTCAGCTTTATGGTTTCGAAGCGGTTGAAACGCCTGCGATGGAATACACCGACGCCCTGGGAAAATTCCTGCCCGACCAGGACCGACCCAACGAGGGCGTCTTCTCCTTCCAGGACGACGATGAGCAATGGCTGTCGCTGCGCTATGACCTTACAGCGCCGCTCGCCCGCTATTTCGCCGAACATTACGAGGCCCTGCCGAAACCCTACCGCTCCTTCCGCGCCGGCTATGTCTATCGCAACGAGAAGCCGGGTCCGGGCCGCTTCCGCCAGTTTCTGCAATTTGACGCGGACACGATAGGGTCATCGAGCCCGGCCGCCGACGCGGAACTGTGCATGATGGCCGCTGACACGCTGGAAAAGCTTGGAATTCCGCGCGGCGATTATTGCGTGAAGATCAACAATCGGAAAATCCTCGATGGCGTGATGGAGGCCATCGGTCTCGGCGGCCCGGAAGAAGCCGGGCGCCGCCTCGTTGTGCTGCGCGCCATCGACAAGCTCGACCGTCTCGGCCCGGATGGCGTGAGCCTTTTGCTCGGCGCCGGCCGCAAGGACGATTCAGGCGATTTCACCAGGGGCGCGGGCCTCGCGCCCGAAGCCATTGGAAAAGTGCTGGGCTTCACCGCCGCCCGCCGTTCGACCAATGCGCAGACGCTCGGCGCGCTGGCCGAAATCGTCGCCTCCTCGGAGCGCGGCATGCAAGGCGTAGCCGAGTTGCGCGCCATCGACGAACTCGCCAAGGCCGCCGGCTATAATGAAAGCCGGGTTATGCTCGACCCCTCGGTAGTGCGCGGGCTGGAATATTATACCGGGCCGGTGTTCGAAGCCGATCTCACCCTGACCGTCAAGGACGAAAAGGGCCAGCCGATCCGCTTCGGCTCGATCGGCGGGGGCGGCCGCTATGATGGGCTGGTCGGACGCTTTCGCGGCGAGGACGCGCCCGCGACGGGCTTTTCCATCGGCGTGTCGAGACTCTATGCTGCGCTCAAAACCATCGGTTCGCCCATTGTCGCCACCACGCCGCATAACGGTCCTGTTGTCGTGCTGGTGATGGATCGCGATCAGCTGCCGCATTACCAATCCCTGGTCTCGCGGCTGCGCGAAGCGGGGATTCGCGCCGAGCTCTATCTGGGCTCGTCGGGCATGAAGCCGCAGATGAAATATGCCGACCGGCGGAAGAGCCCCTGCGTCGTCATCCAGGGCTCGAACGAGCGCGAGCGCCAGGAAGTGCAGATCAAGGACCTGATCGAGGGCGCCAAGGCGGGCGCGGCCATCGCCTCCAACGAGGAATGGAAAGCGGCGCGTCCGGCCCAGGTCACCGCTCCGGAGGCGGACATGGTCGCGGTGGTGCACGAAATCCTGGAGCGGCACGGGCTGTAACCGCTCCATTCACCCTTCACCGCGAAAGAAGATGCGCACATCCCGCGCTTTTGCTAAAGCAGACCGGAATCGCGGGCTTTCTCCGCCTTTTTGGGAGCCAGGGATGAACGCCGGTCAGGATTTTGGGGGCGAAGCTTTTCTGCAAAAGCTCGAGGCGGCGGGCTATCGGCGCTGCGATCCCGCCATTCTGCAACCGGCGAGCGTCTTCCTCGCCCTGTCGGGCGAGGACATGCGCGGGCGGCTGCTGCTGGCTTCCGACGGGTCGAACGAGTTCTGCCTGCGTCCCGAATTCACCATTCCCGTATCGCTCGACTATCTCGCCTCGCCGCAGGCGGGCGCCCCGGCCTCCTTCTGCTGCCTCGGCCCGGTCTTTCGCCAAGGAGCCGGGCTCAAGCCGGAATTCCTGCAAGCCGGCCTCGAGAATTTCGGCCGCGAGGATCGCGAGGCCGCTGACGCCGAGATTCTGGCCCTGGCCATCGAAACGGCGGATTCCGTGGGGCCGCGCGATTGGCGCATAGAAATAGGCGACGCCGGCCTGTTGGCGGCCCTGTTCGAAAAGCTCGCCCTGCCGCCGGTGTGGCTGCGACGCATCCACAATGGCCTCGCCAAGGGCCAGAAACTCAATGACATCCTCAATCCCGTAGCGGACCAGACAGCCGATCATTCCGGCGTGCTCGCCGCGCTCGACGGCGCCGACAAGCCGGGCGCGCGCGCCCTCGTCGAAGATCTCCTGAAAATCGCGGGCATAACGGCGCTGGGCGGACGCACGCCAGGCGAAATCGCCGAACGTTTTCTCGAACAGGCGCAATTGCGCTCAGGCGCGGGGCTCGACGCCGACAAGCGCGGGCTGTTGCAGAAATTCTTCGCCATCGAGGGCCATCCCGACAAGGCCTCGACGCAATTGCGAGGCCTGTTCGCGTCCGCAGGAGTCGAATTGACGAAAGAGCTCAATGCCTTCGACCAGCGCCTGAATTTTCTGGCGGCGCGCGGCATCGACCTCGACACGATCCACTTCTCAGCCAGTTTCGCCCGCAACCTCGATTATTACACGGGCTTCGTCTTCGAGGTGTTCGAGGCCGGGGCTTCGTCGTCCGCGCCGGCCATCGGCGGCGGCCGCTATGATCGACTCCTTTCGACGCTCGGCGCCAAGGCGGAGATCGCCGCTGTCGGCGCGGCGATTTTCATGCAACGCCTTGCTCCGAGCTCAGGCGCCCCCCAGAAATGAACGCGACCCAAAGCGAGCGCAAGAGATGACAGACGCAAACTCAAGGCTGGTTCTGGCCGTGCCGTCCAAGGGCCGGCTACAGGAAAACGCCAGTGCTTTTTTCGCCCGCGCGGGCCTGACCGTCACGCAGGGGCGCGGCGCCCGCGATTATCGCGGCGTCTTGTCCGGCGTCGAAAATGTCGACGTGGCCTTTCTCTCGGCCTCCGAAATCGTCAAGAATCTCGCCTCCGGCGCGGCGCATCTCGGCGTCACCGGCGAAGACCTCGTGCGCGAAGCTCAGGCGGAAAACCAGGTGGGGCTGCTGACGCCGCTCGGCTTCGGCCACGCCAATGTCGTCGTCGCGGTTCCGCAGGCCTGGATCGACGTGCGCAGAATGGCCGATCTCGAAGACGTCGCCCTGGCCTTTCGCGCGAGGCGCGGCGAGCGCATGCGCGTCGCCACCAAATATGTGAACACCACCCGGAATTTCTTCCGCGACAAGGGCGTGACCGACTACCACATCGTCGAAAGCCTCGGCGCCACCGAAGGGGCGCCGGCGGCCGGGCAGGCGGAGCTGATCGTCGACATCACCTCGACCGGTGCGACGCTGGCGGCCAACGGCTTGAAGATTCTCGATGACGGCGTCATCCTGCGGTCCGAGGCCAATCTCGTGGCGTCGCTGGGCGCGTCATGGACGCCCGACCTGCGCGAAGTCGCGCGGAAAATCCTGTCGCGGATCGCCGCCGAGGAAGAGGCGCGCACGACGCGTGAAATCGTCGCGGAATGGTCGCAGGCGCCGCAAGACCTTTCCCCTGTTCTCGCGGGCTTTGGAGCAGGCCTGCGCAGGCGTGGCCCCGGCGGCGCATTGATCCTGACGGCGCCCAAGGCGCAGGCGCCGGCATTGGCCGATTTTCTGATCGGCAATGGCGCTCAGGAAGTTTACGTCCGTCAGCTCGACTATGTCTTTACTTCAAAGTGCGCGCTTTTCGAGCGCCTGAACATGAAGCTGGATGCTCTTCCACCAATGATCAAGCGCGATCTGCGCTGATCAGCGTTCCTGGCGCCAGACGCAGCTTGTCGCGGCGCCATGAATCATCCTTGCCAGGATTTTGGCCGCCTGCCGCGTTTGAGAGGCGCGCGGTCGGCGCGGATCGCGCTTGCGCGGATTCGGCAGGGCGGCGGCGAGCAGGGCCGCCTCGCGAGGCGTCAGGGCGTCGGCTGATTTGTCGAAATAGCGCCGCGCCGCCGCCTCCGCCCCGAAAATCCCGTCGCCCCATTCCGCTATGTTGAAATAGGCCTGCAGGATCTTCGACTTGGACCAGACAAGGTTCAGCGCCAGCGTCATCGGAATTTCCAGCGCCTTGCGAACGAGATAGCGGCCGGGGAATAGGAAGAGGTTCTTCACCGTCTGCATGTCGATGGTCGACGCGCCGCCGGAAAATCCGTCTTCGGCCTGCCCCGCCGCGGCGCGCAAGGCGCGCCAATCGACACCGGAATGCAGGCAGAAACGCCCGTCTTCAGAGGCGATCACGGCTTGAACCAGGTGCGGCGATATGCGTTCGAGGGGAACCGCGATCCGTTCGACACTCTCGCCGAGCAGCCAGCGGCCGAGCATCAGGGTCGAGACCGGCGGCGCGAAACTGTCATAGATCAGCAGGCCCAAAAAAAGAGCGCCCAGAACTAGCGCGAACCGGCGCAGCCATCTCAGAGGCCGGAGTGGCGAGGCGGGGCGCGAAAGAAATCTGTCGCGCGAAAAGTCAGGTTGCGGCGTCATGCGCCAAAAACCTTGACCCACAACAAACCATCGGGCAAGCGAAGACGTGGATTTTTCGAACTCTGGAGGGGCGGGATGAGCACGGGGGTTGCGCAGGACGAATTCGCCAGAAGATTGACCGCCGTCGCCGAGGCGACGGAATCCATGCTGGACAGCCTCCTGCAACCGCATTGCCTGCCCGGCGAAAGGGCTCGCCCGTCGCGGCTGCTCGAAGCCATGCGCTATTCTACGCTCGGCGGCGGCAAGCGCCTGCGGCCCTTCCTGCTGGTCGAAACTGCCAAACTTTTCGATCTCGCGGGACCCGGCGTTTTGCGCGCGGCCTGCGCGCTTGAGATGATCCATTGCTATTCGCTGGTGCATGACGACCTGCCGGCCATGGATGACGACGATCTCAGGCGGGGACGCCCGACCTGCCACAAGGCCTTCGACGAAGCCGCGGCCATTCTGGCCGGCGACGGGCTGCTGACCTACGCTTTCGACATTGTCGCGGATGCGCCGACCCATGCGGACGCAAGCGTGCGCGCCGACCTCACCCTCATGCTCGCCCGCGCCTCGGGGCTGGGCGGCATGGTCGGAGGTCAGGCGCTCGATCTCGAAGCCGAGGCAAAAAAAGAGCCGCATACCGAAAATTTTGTCGCCTTGATGCAATCGATGAAAACCGGCGCCCTGCTGCTTTGCGCGGTCGAGGCCGGAGCGCGCATGGGCGGCGCCGACGAGAAGCGGCGCAAGGCCTTGAGCCGTTATGGCGCGGCGCTTGGCGCGGCTTTCCAGGTCGCCGACGACATCCTCGACGCCGAGGGCGACGAGCAGGCGCTGGGCAAACGCGCCGGCAAGGACGCCGACCGCAACAAGGCGACGCTGGTCGCACTCCTCGGGCTGGCGGAAGCGCGCAAAAGGCGCGACGCGCTGGCGGCGGACGCTGTGCAGGCGCTGGCTGACGGCGGTTTCGGCGAAAAGGCCGCCATACTCGCCGAGGCCGCGCGTTTCACTGTCGCCAGGAAGTCCTGATCGCATGTCAGACGCGCCGATCCGCCGCAACCTGCCAAAGCCGCTGCGGATCATGCGGTCGCGGCCGCGCCTGGTCATCGCCATCGTTATCGGCATCGCCGTCGGCATGCTCCTTCCGGGCGACTGGCGCCCGGTAACGCGGGGGCTGATCGGCTGGAACGCGACGATCTGGTTTTATCTCGTCGCCGCGGGCGTGATGATTCTTCGCTCGGAAAACCGTGACATTCACCGCCGCGCGCTGTTCCAGGACGAAGGACGCCACGCCATCCTGGCCATGACGGCCTTGGCGTCAACTGTGTCCTTCGGAGCGATTTTCGCCCAGCTCGCCACGGTCAAGGACCTGCCCGCCGCGGCGAAAGGCCTGCATATCGGCTTGGCTCTCGCGACAATTCTCGGCTCCTGGCTTTTCGTCCATCTGATTTTCGCGCTGCATTACGCGCATGAATTTTTCCGGGTCAGCAAATGCGACGCCGCCGGCAAATGGCGCGGCGGCATTGATTTTCCGGGCGTCGATTGCCCGGATTATTTCGATTTCCTGTATTTTTCTTACGTGATCGGCGTGGCCTGCGCCACCGCCGACGCCTCGATCACCGGCAGGCCGCTGCGGCGTCTGGCGCTTGCGCACTGCGTGCTGGCGTTCTTTTACAACAACGCCGTTCTAGCCATGAGCATCAATATCGGCGCGGGATTTATCGGGGGATAGCCGCAGTCGATTCTTATTGGTCATAAAATTCAGACCGGCGCCGGCTGATCGGCGGTCTTTTTCCCATCGGCAGGCTGCTGCATCAGGTCCTTTTCCAACGTCGCCAGATCGATGCCGTCCACCAGGGCGACGCTTAACCCGTCATCGAATGGAAAAGACAGACGCTCGCCGGTCAGGACATAGCCGCGCCTTTGGTAATAGGCGATCAGTTCGCGCCGCAAGGAGATCACGGTCATCGTCATGCGCGTCACGCCCCAGAGCTTTTGGGCGGTTTGTTCGGCCTCGCGCATGAAGTGGCGCCCGACGCCGCGCCCCTGCGAGTCCGGCCTGACAACGAACATGCCGAAATAGCCGAATCCCGCCGACCGTTTCTGCAAAAGGACCGAGCCAATCATCTCTTCGCCGAGAAAACAGAGCAGGATGAGCGTCTCCGGCTCCGCCAACAGTTGGAGAAATCCGCTTTCGTCGATGCGGCGGCCTTTGAGGAGATGCGCCTCGGCGGTCCAGCCCTGGGCGCCGGGATCGCCGCGATACGCCGCGTTGATCAGGGCGGTCGCCTGCGGAGCGTCTTCGGCCTGGGCTGCGCGGAATGAGAGCGGCTTTGTGATCACCGGTTAATTTGCCGCTGAAATATCCGCCTTGGCGCCAAAGCGCTTGGCGACATAATCCTCGACGATCTCTTCGAATTCCTGAGCAATGCGCTCGCCGCGCAGGGTCATGGCCTTCTTGCCGTCGATGAAGATCGGAGCCGCCGGGGTTTCGCCCGTGCCGGGCAGGGAAATGCCGATATCCGCGTGCTTGGATTCGCCGGGGCCGTTCACGATGCAGCCCATTACCGCGACATTGAGCGTCTCGACGCCCGGATAGACCTTCTTCCATTCCGGCATTTTCCGGCGAATCAGGCCCTGGATGTCGCGGGCGAGCTCCTGGAATGTCGTCGAAGTCGTGCGGCCGCAGCCGGGGCACGCGGCCACCAGCGGCACGAAGGTGCGAAAGCCCATGGTCTGCAGGATTTCCTGCGCCACCTGCACTTCCAGGGTGCGGTCGCCGTTCGGTTCGGGGGTCAGGGACACGCGGATCGTGTCGCCAATGCCTTCCTGAAGCAGGATGCCCAGCGCGGCGGAAGAGGCGACGATGCCCTTCGAGCCCATGCCCGCCTCGGTCAGGCCGAGATGCAGGGCGTAATCGCAGCGCTGCGCCACCATGCGATAGACCGAAATCAGGTCCTGCACGCCGGAAACTTTCGCCGAGAGGATGATGCGGTCGCGCGGCAACCCGATCTGCTCGGCGCGTTCGGCGGACAAAAGGGCCGAGCGGGTCATGGCCTCGCGCATCACCGCGCGGGCATCGACGGGCCGCGCCGCCTTGGCGTTTTCATCCATCAGCGCGGTCAGCATTTCCTGGTCGAGCGAACCCCAATTCGCGCCGATCCGCACGGCCTTGTCATGCTTGATCGCCAGCTCAATGATCTCGCCGAACTGCTTGTCCTTTTTTTCCTTGAAGCCGACATTGCCGGGATTGATGCGATATTTCGCCAGGGCTTCCGCGCAGGCCGGATGATCGGCCAGCAATTTATGGCCGATATAATGAAAATCGCCGACAAGCGGCGTAAAAACACCCATGTTGTCGAGCTTTTCGCGGATCTTCGGCACGGCGGCGGCAGCCTCGTCGCGATCGACGGTGATCCGCACCATTTCCGAACCCGCCTGCGCCAAAGCGGCGACCTGCTGCACCGTGCCGTCGATGTCGGCCGTATCCGTGTTGGTCATGCTCTGCACGACGACGGGCGCGCCGCCGCCGACCTGCACGGCGCCTAGGCCCACGCCGACGCGGACGCCAACGCTCTGGCGACGGGATACAGGCGCCGCGGCGATTTCGGTGTCGCAAAGCGGCGGAAAATTATGTTCGGTCATCCGGGGCAACCCATTTTCTATCGATGCGGGTTCTATAACAGAGAAACGCGCTGAGGAGAATTTTGGCTCCGCATTACGGCGCCAAATCGGACTGCCGTGCGTTGGTGTTCAAATAATGAACCTCGAACTCGGCCGAAAGTTGCCAATTTCGCAGCTGCAAAAATTTTTCCGCCGTCTATAGTCACGCCGAAGCTCCCGCCTCACACATGAAGAACGCGCCGCACATTAAGAAAATTTGGAGATCATCATGTCGCTTGCCGCGAAAACCGCCGTCGTCACCGGCTCGACCTCAGGGATTGGCCTCGCCTACGCCCGCGCCTTCGCCAAGGAAGGTTGCAACGTCCTGATCAACGGTTTCGGCGACGCCGGGTCCATCGAGACCGAACGCGCCGCGATCGAAAAGGATTTTGGCGTCAAGGCGGCCTATCACGGCGCCGACATGTCCAAGCCCCTGGAGATCGCCGACATGATCGCCCAGGCGGAAAAAACCTTTGGCTCGGTCGACGTTCTCGTCAACAATGCGGGCATCCAGTTCGTCTCGCCGGTCGAGGATTTTCCCCTGGACAAATGGGACCAGATCATAGCGATCAACCTGTCCTCGGCCTTCCATACGATCCGCGCCGCCGTGCCGGGCATGAAGGCGCGCAAATGGGGCCGCATCATCAATACGGCCTCGGCGCATTCGCTGGTCGCCTCGCCCTTCAAGTCCGCCTATGTCACCGCCAAGCACGGACTCGCCGGCCTGACCAAGACCGTGGCGCTGGAACTCGCCACCTTCGGCGTCACCGCCAATTGCATTTCGCCCGGCTACGTCTGGACGCCGCTGGTCGAAAAACAGATTCCCGATACGATGAAGGCCCGCAACATGACCAAGGAGCAGGTGATGAACGACGTTCTGCTCGCGGCCCAGCCGACCAAGCAATTCGTCACGGTCGAGCAGGTGGCGGCGCTCGCCGTGTTCCTCGCCTCGGACTCCGCGTCGCAGATCACGGGGGCCAATATTTCGATGGATGGCGGCTGGACGGCGGCCTGAGCCATGAGCAACCCGGCCAAGCCGACGAACCCTCCGCAAAAAACCGTCAATCTTGCGCTTCAGGGCGGCGGCGCGCATGGCGCCTTCACCTGGGGCGTGCTCGATCGCCTGCTCGAAGATGGGCGTCTGAAATTTGACGGCATGAGCGGCACCAGCGCCGGCGCAATGAACGCGGTCAATGTCGCCGAGGGCATGCGCAAGGGCGGCGCCGAAGGGGGGCGCGCGCAACTGGCGAAATTCTGGCGCTCGGCCAGTATCGATGGCGGCTATGCCCCGGTCGAGCGAGGCGTTTTCGAGGGCTTGCTGAGTTTCTGGAACGCCACGCCCGCCGCGACGTTCCTGCAGCAGTCGGCGGGCATGCTGTCGCCCACGGAAATGAACCCGCTCAACATCAATCCCTTGCGGGATGTCCTTGCCAAGCTGGTTGATTTCGCAGCCCTGCGCGCCAGCGATCATCTGAAACTCTTCATCGCCGCGACCAATGTCGAAACCGGCAAGGTCAGGGTGTTTCATCGCCCGGAGCTGACCTGCGAAATGGTGATGGCGTCCGCCTGCCTGCCGACCATTTTTCGGGCGGTGCAGATCGACGGGGTTCCCTATTGGGACGGCGGCTATATGGGCAATCCCGTGCTGTTCCCCTTTTTCACCGAAACCGATACGAGCGACGTCGTCCTCATCCAGATCAATCCCATCGAACGCAAGGGCACGCCTGACACGGTCGCGGAAATCCTGGGGCGGATCGACGAAATCACCTTCAATTCGTCGCTGTTGCAGGAATTTCGCGCTATTGATTTCGTGAAGCGGCTGATCGACGACGGACGACTCGACGGCACACATTACAAAAGCGTCCGCATGCATGTGATCGAGGCGCAGGACGAGCTGAACAAATTCGGAGCGGCCAGCCGAATGCGCTCGGATTATGATTTCTTCGTGCAGTTGAAGGAAATCGGCAGAGGCGCCGCGCAAAAATTCCTGGACGCGCATTTCGACGACATCGGCGTCAAGGCGACGCTGGATCTGCAGGAAGCGCTGGTCTGAATCGCCAGACCTGACTTCGCTTGATCTCGCAATCCTCCAGGGATCGCGTGACGGGCACATGATATTCGGCGAGGGACTCAAGCCTTTCGCGCGCCAGATAGGTGCGGCCGGGGTCGCCGATCAGCGCCTGCGCGCCGCGCCGTGACAGGCTCTCCATCCAGTCGGTGACAGAAGAGGCCATATCGCGCTCATAGGAGACGTCGCCCGCCAGCGCCACGTCCCAGCCTTCGTCGCGTCCGATAAGGTTTTCCAGCCTTGGAGCGATGCTGACGCCATTTGCCTCGGCGTTGAGGCGCATCGCTTCCACTGCGAATTCGTCGATGTCGCAGGCCTCGACATGCGCCGCGCCCGCCTTGGCGGCGGCGATCGCGACAAGGCCCGATCCCGAGGCGAAGTCGAGCACACGCTTGCCCGCGACGATTTCGGGATTATCGAGGATGAAGCGCGCCAGCGCTTGCCCGCCGGCCCAGGCGAAGGCCCAGAAGGGCGGCGGCAATCCGATGGCGCCAAGTTCGTCCTCGGTCTTCTGCCAAAGCTCGGTCGCCTCGTCGGCGATATGGAGCGAGATTTCCGGCGCATAGGGCGTCGGCAACAAAAGCGTATTCGCGCGAATGAAAGCCGCGCGATCCAGAATCAAGGTCACTGGCTTGCTTTCAGGTTCCGCCGCAGGACCTTGCCGACATTGGATTTAGGCAACTCCTCCTTGAACAGGAACTCCCTTGGCATTTTGTAGCCGGTCAGCCTTTCGCGGCAGAAGGCTCGCAATTCGCGTTCGGTCAGGTCGGGGTCGCGCCGCACGACAAAGGCCACGACTTCCTCGCCGCTTGCATCGAAAGGCCGCCCGATCACGGCGGCCTCGCGGACGCCCGGATGTTCGACCAGCACGTCCTCGATCTCGTTGGGATAGACGTTGAAGCCAGAGACGATGATCACGTCCTTGAGCCGATCGACGATCTTGACCTGGCCGTCGGGCAACATGACGCCGACATCGCCGGTGCGGAAATAGCCGTCGGCGGTCATGGCTGCTTCCGTGGACATCGGCCGGTCCCAGTAGCCGGCGAAAACCTGCGGTCCGCGCGCGCAGATTTCGCCCGGTTCGCCCATTGGAACCGGAGCGCCCATGGCGTCGCGGATCGATATGTCGGTCGAGGGGATGGGATACCCGATCGTGCCGGTGAACTCCTCGATATCCGCGCGATTGCCGCATAACACCGGCGAGGTCTCGGACAGGCCATAACCTTCCAGAATGGCCTTGCCCGTCACCTGCCGCCATTTGCGGGCGACCGCAGCTTGCGTGCTCATGCCCCCCGCGGTGCAGTAAGAGACCTTGCTGAAATCGACTTTTTTCAGCCCGGGATGGTCCGCCAACACATTATAGAGCGTGTTGACGCCGGCCATCGTGTCGAATGGCCTTGTTTGCAGGGTCTTGATAAAACCGGCGATGTCGCGCGGATTGGCGATCAGCAGGCAGCCGCCTCCATTGCGCATCTGGAACCAGAAGCAGGCGGTCAGCGCGTAGATATGATAGAGCGGCAGCGCGGTGACCATCATCGTCGGCCGATCCGGCAGGGACTGTCTGAACCAGACCAGGCTCTGCTCGATATTGGCGGCGATATTCCGGTGCAGCAGCATTGCGCCCTTGGCCGAGCCGGTCGTCCCCCCGGTATATTGCAAGATAGCCAGGTCGGAGCCGTCGATGGCGACGGGCTCGGGCGTCCGATCCTTCCCCTCGCGCAACAATGTCGCGAAGCTCAAGGCGTTCGGAAGATCGACTTTCGGAACCGCCTTCTTGACGTGGCGCGATATGAAATTGACAATCATTCCCTTGGCGCCGAGCAGATCGCCGGGCGCTATCAGGATGATCTTTTCCAGTCCCAGCCTGTCGCGCACGGCTGCGACCGTTGCGCCGAAATTTTCGAGCACGAACAGGAAGCGGGGCTTGGCGTCGACGACCTGGAATTCGAGTTCGCGCGGCGTATAGAGCGGGTTGATGTTTACCGCGACGCCGCCCGCCTGCAAAATTCCAATGAGAATGGCGGGATAAGCCATGATGTTTGGCGCCATGATCGCGGCGCGTTCGCCCTTGCGAAAGCCTTGCCCCTGCAGCCAGGCGGTGACGCGGTCGGCCGCGGCGCCGAGCTGGGCGTAGGTCATGCGCCCGCCGAAACTTTCGAGCGCCACGTTCGCGGCGAAAGTTTTGCGGCTGTGGCGCCAGAGATCGACAAGGCTGATGTGATCCTGCGGCTCGATTTCCGCGGGCACGCCCGGTTGGTAATGCGCTACCCATGGCCGCCTGGCCAGAAGCTCCTCGGACGCCTGCATCGTCTCCCCCGATAGGCTCATTGGCCCTTATTGGTTTAAGTATGAACTTAAATGATTGCCTTTGACAAGTTGGTATCTCTTGGCTCACGAGCCGCGATGGCCGATCCTCGCACAAAGTTCCCGAATGGCCTAAACAGAGCAGGATCGCAATGGTTCGCCTTTGCGCCTCAGGGGAGAGCATGAAATGTTGATTTATACCGCGCTGGTTACTTTGGCCGCCCTGTTCGTCTATCTCTGGTTCGCCGTTCTGGTGGGCAAGGCTCGGATCCAGTACAAGATCGCCGCGCCGGCGGTTACGGGCGACCCGGCTTTTGAACGCCTCTATCGCGTGCAGATGAACACGCTGGAATGGCTGCCGATTTTCCTGCCTTCGCTATGGCTTTTCGCCTATTTCGTCTCCGACGCCGGCGCGGCGCTGCTTGGGCTCGTCTGGATTGGTGGCCGCATCGCCTACAAGCAAGGTTATGAGGCAGCGGCGGAAAAGCGGTCGCTCGGCTTCGGCATCCAGGGCCTCGCCGTGGCGGTCCTGGCTCTGGGCGCGCTGATCGACATATTGGCGCGGCTTGTGATGGGCCATTGATCACTTTTCGGCGAATGACCGCTCGAAAATTGACATGACGCGCCGGGAGGGCTAAAAGCCGCCACTCTCGTCAGAGACGTTTTTTCTGCGAAAGCCGACCCGCACCGGATGCGGGAGGCCAACGCCCGGCAGCGCGATGCGCCCCCGGGCGCGTTTTGTATTGAAGCGTCGCCTGCGGGAACGCGGTAGCTGGTTAGCGCCTGCCCGTCCCATTGGGGATGGGCTAGGAGCGAACGCGACGCCGAGCTGACGCGAGGGATTCGACGACCGCGGATGCGGTCGTCGCAAAAAAAGGAATCATTCATGTTCGAGGGCCTTTCCGAAAAGCTCTCCGGCATATTCGACAGCCTGACGCGACGCGGCGCCCTTTCCGAGGAGGACGTCAACGTCGCCATGCGCGAAGTGCGGCGCGCCCTGCTTGAGGCGGATGTGGCGCTCGATGTCGTGCGCTCCTTCGTCGACAAGGCGCGCGCCCGCGCCGTCGGTGCGGAAGTGGTGAAATCGATTTCGCCCGGCCAGATGGTCGTGAAGATCGTCAATGACGTGCTGATAGAGACCCTGGGCTCGGACGCCGAGCCCATCGACCTCAACGCCGCGCCGCCCGTGGCGATCATGATGGTCGGCCTGCAGGGCGCGGGCAAGACCACGACGACGGCGAAGATCGCCAAGCGCCTGACCGAGCGCTTCAAGAAGCGCGTGCTGATGGCCTCGCTCGACGTGAAGCGGCCTGCGGCGCAGGAACAGCTCGCCATACTCGGCCGGCAGGTCAATGTGGACACGCTGCCGATCATCGCGGGCCAGACGCCGGTGCAGATCGCGCGCCGGGCCGAAGAGGCGGCGCGCCTGCAGGGCTATGACGTCGTGCTGTTCGATACGGCGGGACGCACCCATATCGACGAGCCCTTGATGCAGGAGATGGCGGAGATCAAGGCCGCCGCCAAGCCGCACGAAATCCTGCTGGTCGCCGACGCGCTGACCGGCCAGGACGCGGTCAATCTGGCCAAGAATTTCGACGATCGCGTGGGGATCACCGGCATCGTCCTGACCCGCGTCGACGGCGACGGGCGCGGCGGCGCGGCGCTTTCTATGCGCGCGGTCACCGGCAAGCCCATAAAGCTGATCGGCCTCGGCGAAAAGATGGACGCGCTGGATGATTTCCATCCGCAGCGCATCGCCAACCGCATCCTTGGCATGGGCGACATTGTCGCGCTCGTCGAGAAGGCGGCGGAAAATATCGACGCCGAGAAGGCGATGCGCATCGCCGACAAGATGCGCAAGGGCAAGTTCGACCTGCAGGACATGGCGGACCAGCTGGCCCAGGTTGAGACCATGGGCGGGATCGGCGGCATCATGGGGCTGCTGCCCGGCATGGGCAAGATGAAAGAGGCCATCGCCAACGTCGATCCGAAGCTCATCAGGCGCCAGCGCGCGATCATCCTGTCGATGACCGCGGCCGAGCGGAAAAATCCGGACATTCTGAAGGCCTCGCGCAAAAAGCGCATCGCTGCGGGCTCCGGGACCAAGGTCGAAGAAGTCAACCGGCTGCTCAAGCAGCATCGCACCACCGCCGACATGATGAAGTCGATGGGCGGCGCCAAGCGGGGGCCGATGGCCCAGATGGCGCAAATGTTCGGACTTGGCGGCGGCATGCCGCAGCCGAGCCCTGAGGAAATCGCCGCCTTGCAGCAGAAGTTTGGCGGCGGCGCCGGCATGGGCGCGGGCATTCCGTCAGCCCCGCCACCGGGCGCTTTCGCGCCCAAACCCAAGTTGCCGGAGCTGCCGAGCCTTGGCGTGCCCAAGCCGGGCGGCCTGCCCGGTCTTGGCGGGCTGCCGGGACTCGGCGGCTTCAATCCCTTCGGCAAGAAGAAATGAGTTTTTTCGCTCCGTCCGTGACGGGGCAAATCATCCCCGGGTGATCGGGACAACAAAAGGAAGATGTCATGTCGTTGAAAATTCGTCTGTCGCGCGGCGGCGCCAAGAAGCGTCCGTTCTACCGCATCGTCGTCGCCGACGCCCGTTCGCCGCGCGACGGTCGTTTCATCGAGCGTCTCGGCACGTTCGATCCGCTGGCGGCCAAGGATTCGCCGGTTCGTCTCGTGCTCGACGTCGAGAAGGCCAAGGAATGGCTGACCAAGGGCGCGCAGCCCACCGATCGCGTCGCGCGCCTGCTTGACGGCGTCGGCGCCATCAAGCGCGAGGCCCGCAGCAATCCGCAGAAGGCCCTGCCGAAGAAGAAGGCGCAGGAGCGCACCGCCGCAGCCGCCGCCGCCGCCGAAAAGGCCGCCGCCGCCGCCGAATAATTGTTTTCAGGCTCTAGACGGGCGCCGCTGTTTCGACGGCGGCGCCCGTCTGCATTCGGGGGCTCGCGATGGATGAGGAAGTTCTGGTCGGCGTCTTCGGCGCGCCGCATGGCGTGCGCGGAGAAGTGCGCGTCAAATCCTACATGCAGACCCCGCTCAGCATCGCCGATTACGGCGCGCTGCACGATTCCGCCGGCCGCGAATTCCACTTGCTGGCCGCACGCGGGATCAAGGACGACCTGCTGGTCGTGAAGGTCAAGGGCGTGGCCGACCGCAACGCCGCGCAAAAGCTCACCAATGTGCAGCTCTATCTGGCGAAGGCGAAACTGCCGCCGCCGGAAGAGGACGAGTTCTACTGTGCGGACTTGATCGGCCTGCGCGCCGAAACGCGCGAGGGCCTGTTGCTCGGAAAGATCGTCGCCGTTCCCAATTACGGAGCCGGCGATATTCTGGAAGTCGCGCCGCCGCACGGCGACACTTTGCTCTTTCCCTTCACCCGGGCCGTCGTGCCGGAGATCGATTTTTCCGCCGGCCGGGTCATTGTCGAGCCGCCGGTCGAGGTTCTGGGCGAGCCGGCCGACAACGAAACACCGGACGCCTGACCATGTGGGCGGCGAGCGTCTTCACTCTCTATCCCCAGATGTTTCCCGGACCGCTCGGCGCCTCGATGGCCGGAACCGCTCTCGCCAACGGCCTGTGGGGTCTTGAGGCCATCGACATTCGCGAGCACGGGCTCGGCCGTCATCGCGCCGTCGACGACACCCCGGCCGGCGGCGGCCCCGGCATGGTTTTGCGCGCCGATGTGCTGGCCGCCAGCCTCGACGCGGGCCTCAAACCGAACGACCCCCGCCCAAAACTGCTGATGAGCCCGCGCGGCAAAACGCTCACCCAGGCGATGGCGCGGGATTTTGCGGGGGGGCCCGGCCTCGTGCTGGTCTGCGGCCGTTTCGAGGGCGTGGACGAAAGGGTGATCGAGGGCCGGGGCCTGCAGGAAATTTCAATCGGCGACTACATCCTGTCAGGCGGCGAGATCGCCGCGCTGACGCTGCTCGACGCCTGCGTGCGGCTGCTGCCCGGCGTGATGGGCCACAATGAATCGGCTGACGACGAGAGTTTTGAAGGCGGGCTGCTCGAATATCCCCATTACACAAGGCCGCGCGACTGGGAGGGCCGGGGCATTCCCGACGCCCTGCTCACGGGCGACCACGCCAAAATCGCCCGCTGGCGCCGCGAACAGGCGGAAAATCTGACCCGGGAGCGCCGCCCGGACCTGTGGAAGTCCCGCCCGGAGTAAATAAGGCAGCCGCAAGAATCCGATTCTGAGGCATTTCTGGCTGGCTTGGACAGCGTTCACTCTATGTTCCACGTGAAACAATCCGCCGATGGGAGTGACAACCATTGCGGCTACGGTCCTGATTACACATGGTTTTTGGAAGCCATAGGACGGACGATTTCGGTGCTTCACACCGTACACACGCAAAAGTTGCGGGTTTTCGAGCGTAAAAAAACGGTCCGGATTTGATCGTTTTTAAACGGAAATTTCGTGTTTCCGGCAAGAAACGCACGTTTTTCTCACCGTTTTACTCTTTTTTGACAACCCACACGTGCAGACACCAACGTCGCCGGGGACTCCCTTCTCCCCCTCGCGGGAGAAGGTGGCGCGAAGCGCCGGATGAGGGGGCCGCGCCGCGCCTCGACCTTGATTACCCCCACACCCGCCTTGCCAAGCGCCGCCAATCTGGCTATGACCAGCCCATTCGCGCGTAAAAGCCGAAAGCCGCTTTAGCTCAGCTGGTAGAGCACCTCATTCGTAATGAGGGGGTCGTTGGTTCGAATC
>Ga0182030_10002534_pt1 | contig 38799 bp, 33 predicted proteins | sample 812S3MmetaG_FD_121299 | JGI IMG/M metagenome (GOLD analysis project Ga0182030, IMG submission 121299) | Permafrost microbial communities from Stordalen Mire, Sweden - 812S3M metaG (Illumina Assembly) | ecosystem: Environmental > Terrestrial > Soil > Wetlands > Permafrost | place: Sweden...
CAGCCGGAAGAGGCCAGTTAGGGCATACAACGCCGATCTTAATCCGAGTCAATGTTTACGGCCCTCCTAGTGCATTTTGACTGTCGTAACTTGTAAAGTCCCGCTAGCCGGGGCCGGAGGCACGACGCTGGCCGCTCGCTCAAACAGGCCGTCGGCCACGAGGGCGTGGAGGTGCGGGTGGAAATCAAGATACTCGCCGAAGGTGTGCAGGGTCATGACGACGCCCGGCACGCCCTCCGGGCAGTCCAGGGCGGTGCGGAGGTATTCGGTGAGGCTCTCGTGGGCCAGGGTGCAGAGGTGCTTGAGCAGGTGGCGGTGGCCGGATTGAGACTTTTGCGCTGTCCCGCTGCCGCGAGATCCGAGAGACCGGGGAGCACTTTACACGTCGGGCTGACTTCGATCCGCGGGGTTTCTTCAAGGATGCGTTCGGCATCAGCCAGGCGGAGAAGCCCCGGAAGGTGCGGCTCCTGTTTGCCAAAGACGTGGCGGCTTACATTCGCGAACGGCTCTGGCATCCCAGCCAGCAGATTCGGGAGCGACGGGACGGCGGTTTGGAAATCCGGCTGGAAACTTCCGGGCGGAAGGAGTTGACGCGGTGGATTCTCTCCTGGATGCCCCACGTCCGGGTTCTCGCCCCTCGCCAACTGCGAGTCCGGGTGCAGCAGCGGATGCGTCAGGGACTGGCTCAGTTCCGGTGAGCGCGGCCTGAGGTCAGGATCCATGGCAAAGGTCACCAGACCTTCTTGAAAATCTCCCAGAAGCCTCGCCGGCCAGATCTGATACTGCGATCTGATACTGTTTGCCCATTGTTGGGTCCCTTTGGGTCCCTTTGGGTTCCCTGGCCGATGCCGGAAAAGTGAAGAATCTCTCGGTGGGACCGGGTGATTCCGCGTGCGGCCATTTCGGACCAGAAACGGCTTTTTGACTTCGGATCAGAAGGTTACAGGTTCAAGTCCTGTCGGACGCGCCATTAATAACTGCCAGCCAATGGCTTATGCAGGCAGTGAGCCCTTGGGTTTTCTTGATCTGATGCGGCTATCGCGTCCTGATTCTGGAAGATGAATCACCACGGCCCATCGCGGATCCGCGCCCCGGTACCGGGCTCTTTACTGCACCGGCGGCAACCAGGCGGTCAGGCCCTCAAGCCGGGGGCACTCAAGCCGCTCCTTCCCGTCGTGCTCGGGTCGTGGTAGGCTGGTGCTGTGAAGATCATGGATGATTACCAGGCGAAGGTACGCCTATGGTGTCGGGAGCCTGTGGTGGTGCCACTGCCGCCCGGACCGCCCTTGCCGAAGTTCAAGGCGCGGAAGTTCCGCACCCACGCGGAGTTGAACCGCTGGAAGCAGGAACTGCTGCGCGAGATAGCCCAGACGGCAGTTCCTCATGGATGAGTTGCTCCGAAGGCTCAACGAGGCGCACGTCCGCTACCTGCTGGCCGGGGGCCAGGCGATGCGCTTGGCCGGCATGCCGCGCTTCTCGATGGATTGGGATTTTTTCGTCCCGCCGCGTGATGAGGAGAATTTCGCCCGCTTGAATGCCCTGCTCGTGGATGACCTGGACCTGCCTTTGCTCCCCCTCGGGCCACGGGGTGAAAACTTCATCCAAACCTACCAGACGCGATGGGGAGTGGCGCAGTTCCATTTGGGCCTGCCCGGCGTGCCACGCTTCGACGAGGCTGAACGGCAGGCGGTGGTCCGCCAGAACGAGATGGGCACGCCGGTTCCATGCCTGTCTGGCCCGCACCTGCTTGCCGCAAAACAAGCCGCGAACCGCCCGCAGGATCAAGCCGACATCGAGTTTCTGATCGAACTCCAACGCCTTGGGAAGCTCTGATAAAGATCCTGGAGCGGGTTTTAGGAATACTCCCGGCCGTGTAGCCGCTGTGCTGTCAGGCTGGTTTCCAACTCTGCCAAGGGGACGGCGGACAAGTCGTTGCGCCTCGCCATCCAGCCGGCCGCGCTCGAAATCCGCCCGTCGGCCTATTCTTAAGCCAACCTCCAAGCCGGCCCCCCCCTGGCTTCGTCGGGTCCTCGATCGGACTGGCGGCCAGATCTTGGTTCGGTTTAGAATTCGCCGCCGGGTTGCAATCGGATGAACAAGACCCAGTTATTGACGCAGATCATCGGCCGCCTGGGCGAGAGCCTCGACGTGTTGCACCGGGCGGCGCGTGCCTCCCACGCCGAGGCCACGCACGAGAGCAGCAAGGCCGAAAACAAGTACGACACCCGAGGGCTGGAGGCCGCCTATCTCGCCGGCGGTCAGGCGCGGCAGGCCCAGGACATCCTGGACTCCCTCAAGCTCTACCAATCGCTGCCGGTCCGGGATTTTGATCCCGGCGACGCGGTTGGGCTGACCGCGCTCGTGGAGGTGGATTGCAACGGCAGCCGATCGGAGTATTTCATTGGCCCGAAGAACGGCGGTTTGGAGATCGAGTTTGAGGGCAGGGAGGTGACCGTGATTTCGCCCCAGTCCCCCCTCGGCCAGAACGTGATGGGAAAGACGACGGGCCAGCGCTGGAGCACCAAGCTCGGCCGCGCGGTCCAGAAGTATCAGATCGTGTCTGTTCGTTGAGAGAGTATCGTCTCCCGCCACGGCCGTGCCGCAATGGCCGGCCTCTCCGGATCGTGCCTCGACTCCCGAACGCACATCGAGGAAAGCAATGGCCGCGGGTAAAATATCGATTATGCCAGCCGCTCACCCCCCGGTAGGCTTACAGTTGTGAATGTTATCGCGGACAATAGGGGGGCGGCACACCGGGGGGATGCGAGACAATGGTTTGCGGTTCAGTGGGTGCTGGCCAACGCGGCAGGGGTCGCAGCCTCGATGGCGATCACAAAAGCGATCGGCCCAATCGGCTTCGCTTGCCTGGGGATTATCCCGGGCGTGCTCCAATGGCTGTTGCTGAGGCGCGAAGTTCCCGGCCTGGGCTGGTGGGCCGCGATGAGCAGCGCCGGTCTCGCCTTGGGTTTCTTTCTAGCGATGCTCCCCATGAACATGGCCGGCGTCGATGGCCCGCAAGTCGCGCCACTGTTCACCCTTGGCTTCGGTTTGATGGGAGCCGTGCCGGGGTTCTTGCAATGGCTGCTCTTGCGGCGTCGAGTGCCCCGGTCGGGTTGGTGGGTGCTGGCGAGCGGCGTCGGCATGGCCGGATGCGGAATGGCCTACCTGGGACTGACCAGAGGCTCGGACGTGCGGATTGCCTGGGGCGGAGCGGCGGGCGGAGCGGTTTATGCCGCAGTGACCGGAATCGTGCTCGCCTGGCTCTTGCGCTCTTATCGCCGGGGGGATGGCTCGACCGCGGTCACCGCCGTCTGACCTGACGGGCAAGGTCGACGGCGGGAGTGCCTGGTGGTGCCTCCCCGCCCCTGGAGGCGGGGTGCGAAGGGTGTGAAGGTTTCAAGGGTTCGAAGGGGTTGGAGGGGTTGAGCGGGGCGAAGAGTGGTGGGCGGCTTGGGCGCGGAGGTTGGCCAGTTGGGCCGCCCGTCCGATCGCCCGCCATTTTTCCTCTTTCTCCGCGGCCATCCGCATGCAGGCCGCCGCCCCGGTGCCGCCGTGGCCGGGCCGGTCCTGCCGGGTGGGGGATCCAATTGGGGGGGCGAGGGTCTGATGCGATTGACTTTGATGCGGTGATGCAATAGCATCACGATATGAGAACGACCTTGGATATCGAGGATGACGTGCTCCAAGCCGCCAAGGAACTGGCGGAGCGGGAGGGCAGCACGGCGGGACGGGTTATCTCCGCGCTGGCGCGGCGCGGGTTGCTGGCGCCGGGCGGCAAGACCAAACCGTCTCAAACGACCCGCGGGGGCGTTCCGCTCCTTCCCTCACGAGGCGAAGTGGTGACGATGGGGCAGGTGCGGGACTTAATGGATCAAGAGGGCATCTAAGAGTGCGCACACTGCTCGACATCAATGTGCTGATCGCGCTGCTCGATCCGGACCATGTCTTTCATGATCGCGCCCATGTTTGGTGGAGGGGCCAGGCAAAGAGCGGGTGGGCCAGTTGCCCGCTGACGGAGAATGGCGTGGTGCGAATCATGTCCAACCCGGCGTACAGCCAGGTGGTGAAATTCCGGCCGGGTGAGTTGGTTGAACGGTTGGACCTCTTTGTGAGCCAAAGCAATCACGAGTTCTGGCCGGACGATTTATCGCTGCGCGATGAGACGGCTTTGGTACGGGATCGCCTGCACAGCTCAAGAGCGCTTACCGACGTGTACCTGCTGGCGTTGGCGGTGAAGCACCAAGGATCGTTGGCCACCTTTGACCAGGCGGTTCCTGTTTCCGCGGTCCGGGGGACGACGAAGGCAAGCCTGACGGCGGTCTGATCGAAGCAGCGCAGGTCCGGTGAGGCCGTCCACCCCTCGCTTCGTCATGGTCCCGGCCAGACGGGCAGCCAGGTCTGGAGGTGGCGTGCCAAGGGCGTGAAGGGTGTGAAGGGTTCGGAAGGGACGAAGAGTGGTGGGCGGCTTGCCGCTAGCGAATCCGCCCGGACGGGTCAGGGAATAGACCGCGTTGGTCAACTCACGAGCCCGTTGGTCGATATGGAGATCCTCGAAGTTACGGGCCGCGGTGCCTTTTTCGTTCACACCTTCACACCTTCACACCATCCTGGCCAGCGAGCGTTTGGACTTCCCCGCGGCGATCATCGGCTTTCCGACTACCGGAACGGCGGCGGTGGCGGCTTCATCCCGGGCGGGATGGCGCGCGAGCACTTGCCGACCTGGCCGCCCCGGAGGTGGCGGAACGGGAGTTGCGCGCCCTGGAGGATGCCGCGAAGGTGTATCCCGAGTTCACCCGCCACCGCCTCGCCCCCACGCGCGGTACGATGCCCCGGGATGTCCCCCGGCAAGTCGTGGTCAAGCCCGCGCAAGAGTGGCTCCTGAGCCCCGATTGACGTCGGGCGGCTGGCACGGGTTCATGACTCGTTCTTAAGATGCTCGCGACACCACGGCAGACCAGGGTTACACAAAAAGCTTCACCGCCAGACCGACTTTCCGTGCCAGCTTTGCCTGGGCCGCATCGCAAGTTAAGAAGACCTCGCTCCCCGTGTGCTGCGCCGCCGCAACGTGGATGAAATCCCACGTCCCTGCCGCGGAACTGCCGACGTGGCGGGCACTCAACTCATCCCCCCATTCCAGCAGATCCCCAAGGCGATGGGCCGCCAGGTTCAATCGCCGGGAAGTTTCGCCGGCGCGATAGGCATGCCAGGCGGTCGCGGCGTATTTGCCCGAGAGCCGGCGAAGATTATGGCGAAGTTCAACCCGGAGCAGGTGGTTCCAGCAAAACTCCGTCGTGCGCTCACGGCACCAGTCGGTCACCGCCAGGGCAAACTCGTCGGCAGGGTTGAACCAGGCAACGAGGGCAGACGTGTCCGCATAAACCCTCATCGGCGTCGCCGCTGGCGCTCCCGAAGCACCGGATTAGGCACCCGGTCTGCCGCCTTGATGTCTTTTTGGGCCTGCCACACTTCCCCCATGACATCCCCCCACCCCTGGCAGGGCCCAACCGTGCCCTGTGGTTCCAGCTTCCCGATGGTTCGGCCATTGCGCGTCAGGAGCAGGGTCTCGCCCGATTCAAGCTGGTTCAGAATCGCCCTCGTCTCCTGATGCAACTGCTTCGCCGTCACCATGGTCATCCCCAAAAGTAACACCCGCAAGGTGTCACTTCAAGCTGAACCTCGCCATCGGCCTCGGGTGCCGCAACCCCGTCGGTCCAAGGCCCCCCGCCGAACAGGGAGTGGCACGGCGTCCCCCAGGCGGGGGGAAGCCGCCGGGTCTGGAGATGGGGCGGAGGGTTCCAGGGTTCGAACGGGGTGGAGGGCGGTGGCCGCTCGGCCCCGGTCCGGAAGGCGCGGCCCCGTCCCTTCGCGCGAGCAGCCTCGTCCCGCCGTTCGGCGCCCCTCCTCATGCCGCCCCGGTCCGTGGATCCTCCCGCCAACCGGCCGGCGGGCCTCCCGAAAACGAGGTGGAGGAGCCCCAACGCCCATGCGCGCCCAGTCCTTGGTGGCGCGGGATGACCGGAGCCAGCCCCCTCCGGCTCGCCGGTCCGTGATGCCAGCCCGGCCGGGCGCGAGTCGCTTGCTGTCAAGGATTTGCGGCCAATTTAGGCTCGACTTCCAGCCGGTCCTCCGGGTATCGAAAGGGAGCGGCCTATGATGATGCGGAGTGCTGGCGACGGGTTGCCCGGTTCTCAGGGGGAGCGGAACCGCGGGATGGGACTGCCCCCCAGCGGGCGGAGCTGTCGGCTGCCCTTGGTGCTGGCCGCCCTGGGCTTGGGTGCCGCGCTCGCCGCCTCCGGCGCGGAAGCGGCGGCGGACCCCGGCGCGCTCTCCGGTCTGGCGGATCTCCCGCTGGAGGATCTGGCACACATCCAGGTGGCGACGGTCTCCGGCGCCTCCGGCTTCCAACAAGATGTGACCCAAGCGCCCGCCTCGGTCTGGATCATCACGGGCGATGAGATCAAGAAGCTGGGTTACCGCACGCTCGCGGAGATTCTCGGGAGCGCGCCGGGCATTTATGCGAGCGACGATCTGAACTACTCCTATTTGGGCGTGCGCGGGTTCAGCCGGCCGGGGGATTACAATTCCCGGGTGCTGCTGCTGATCGACGGCCACCGGCTAAACGACAACCTCTATAATCAGGCGCTGATCGGCACGGAAGGGGTGCTGGACGTCGACCTGATCGAGCGGGTCGAGGTCATTCTCGGCCCGTCCTCCTCGCTCTACGGCAACAACGCCGAGTTCGGGGTGATCAGCATCACCACGCGGCGGGGGGGGGCGATCAACGGAACGGAGGCGTCGGTGTCCGGAGGGGGGAACAACTCCTACCAGGGCCGGCTCAGCTTCGGCCGGCAGTTCACCAACGGAGTGGAGCTCGCACTGTCCGGGTCCTGGTATGACAGCGGCGGCGCCGGCACGGTGCATTTTCCCGCCTTCGACACGCCGGGGAACAACCACGGGAACGCGGATCACTGGGACGCCGATCAGTCGCAGAGCGCCTACGGGAGTCTGCGCTGGCGGGAACTGACGCTCACCACCGCCTTTTCCAACCGGGAGAAGGAGGTCCCCACCGCCTCGTTCGGCACGGTGTTCAATGCCCGTCAGGAGAAGACGACCGATTTGCGGGCCTACGCCGACCTGAGGCTGGAGCACGACCTCACACCGGACACCCACCTTCTGGCCCGGACCTATTACGACGTGTACTCCTATGACGGCATTTACCCTTATTCAGCGACGAACACTACGCTGCCTGGCAGCCCGGTCTATCGGGCGTTGAACGCGGACGAGGGCTTCGGCCAGTGGGCGGGTGCCGAGGCGCGGATCACCCAGAAGCTGTTTGACCGGTACACGCTGGTGGGAGGCGTGGAGTACAACGGCGACATTGAGCAGTTGCAGCACACTTATTACCTGGAGCCGGGCTTCCCCGACGTCCGCATCAACGACACCGGCTACAACCTGGGGCTCTATGCCGAGGCCGAGGCGGTCCTCCTCACCAACCTCACGCTGAACCTCGGTGTGCGGTACGATCGGTTCAACACGTTCGGAGGCCGGGTTGACCCGCGCGTCGGGCTCCTTTACACCCCGTGGAAGCAGACCCACTTCAAGCTGCTCTATGGCCAGGCCTTCCGGGCGCCGACCGTGTTCGAGCTCTATTACGCCGACCCGGGCGCGAACAAAGCCAACCCCAAACTGGCGCCGGAGACGATGGATTCCTACGAGCTGGTGTACGAACAGTATCTGCCGGCGCACCTGCGCTTCAGCGCGTCGGGCTACTATTACCGAGTCCGGGACCTCATCACGCAGCAGACCGACGGCTCCGGGGAGAGCTACTACAGCAACCTGGGGGAGGTCGCCTCCGAGGGCATGGAACTCCAGCTTGAACACAGGTCCCCTGCCGGGCTGATCGCCCGGGCCAGCTATTGCCTGCAGCGTAGCGAGGACGACGACACAGGGGCGGAACTGAGCAACTCGCCGCGGAACCTCGCCAAGCTGAGCCTCATCGTGCCCGTGTATCGTGACAAGATCTTCGCCGGAGCGGAGCTGCAGTACACGGACAGCGTGCTCACCCTCGCGGACAACCGCGCCGACTCGTTCGCCGTGGTGAACCTGACCCTCTTCAGCCGGGAGTTGGCCAGGGGCCTCGAGGCCTCGGCCAGCATCTACAACCTGTTTGACACCCATTACGGGTTCCCGGGGAGCGCGGACCACCTCCAGGACCTGCTGCCGGCGCCGGGGCGGGATTTCCGCGTCAAATTGACCTACCGCTTCTAGCCGATGCGCACCCGCCCCAACCAAGACGCGAAGCGCGACAACGCGGCCGGCGGCCCGGGGCGCAGGCTCGCGAGACCGGGCGACCTGACGCGGCGGCGCTGGTGGTGGCTAATCCTGGGCATCCTGCTGTGCGGGACACACCTCCCCGCCAGCGACACCCAGTCGCTGCCGGAACACCAGTTGAAGGCACTTTATATCTACAACTTCACGAAATACGTTGATTGGCCGGCCACGGTTTTTTCCTCCACCAACGCGCCCTTCATCATCGGCGTGGTGGGCGCACCGGAGATTGGCGCGGACCTGGCGGAACTGGCCCGCGGCAAACGGGTCAAAGGCCGGGAACTGGTGGTCCGGCGGCTTGATCAGCCCCGGGACATCAAGGACTGCCAACTGGTCTTCCTGGACCCCCAGGACGGCTCCCCTGCGGCGTTCCTGGACGCCGCCAAGGACCTTCCCGTGCTAACCATTGGAACCTCCGAGCGCTTCTTGGCGTCCGGGGGCATCGCGTGCCTGATCCACCAGGACAAGACCATCCGGCCCCGCATCGACCTGCCAGCGGCCCGCCGGGTCCACCTGGACATCAGCGCCAAGCTGCTCGCGCTGGCCGGGAGCCCAGGGGGGCGCCCGTGAAGGAAACTCTGCTGCCGTGAACTTCTTCCGCCGCCTTTCCATCCGCAACAAGCAAATCTGCCTGATCGCAGGCACCAGTTGGGTGGTCCTGATGCTGGCCTGCGCCGGCTTCGTCACCTACGATGTGGTGAACTTCCGGCGGGCGATGGCGCGCCACCTCGAGGTGCTGGCCCAGGTGCTGGGCAACAATTGCACCGCGGCGCTGGACTTCGGCGAGGTCAAGGCGGCCCAGGAGGTCCTCTCCGCGCTCCGGGCCGAGCCGGACATCCTGGCCGCGACGGTCTATAACCCGGATGGCTCGGTTCTGGCCCATTACCCGACCAACAGCCCGCGTCCGACCGCGGCACCCCCGCTGACGGAATCCAGTTTCGTGCAAGGCGGCCGGCTGGTACGGTTCCATCGCATTGTGGGGACGGACGAGGTGGTGGGAACCATTGGCGTCGAGTCAGACCTGGGCGCGCTCTCCCGGAGGCTGCATGATTACGCGCGGATCGTCGCGGGCGTGGTCCTGTTCTCGGCCCTGGCGGCCTTGGTGCTCTCGGCGTGGCTCCAGGGTTTGATCTCCGGGCCCTTGTTGCGGATCGCCGACGCGGCCCGCAGGGTGGCGTCGGAGAAGGACTACGCGCTCCGGGTGCCAGCGGGAAACCCGGACGAGCTGGGCCGGCTGATCGACGACTTCAACCAGATGATCGCCCAGATCCAGATGCGCGACGCCGCCCTGCTCGAGAGCCACGCCGCACTGGAACAACGCGTGGCCGAGCGGACCCGGGAACTGCGCGACGAGGCGGCGGAGCGTCACCGGGCCGACGCCTTGGTGCGGGAGGGGGCTGAACGGTTGCAACGCATCCTGGAGGCTTTGCCGACCGGGGTTTGCATCCTGGACGCCCGCAGCAGGGAAATCCTGGATATCAACCCCGCAGCGCTGACCCTGACCAAGCGCTCCCTTGAGGAGGTCGTCGGGAAGGTCTCCGACGGGCTCATTTTCCCGCTGGAGGCGAACGCGGGTCAGGGCGGCAGCCCGGGTCGGGATCACTCGGAGGGACTGCTGCTGGCGGGCTCTGAACTCGTCCCCGTGCTGCAATCGGTCATCGGCGTCCGGCTCAGCGGCCGCGACTGTCTGGTGAAGAGCTTTGTGGACATCACCGAGCGCAAGCAGGCGGAGGAAAGCCTGCGGCGCTCCCAACAGGAGCTGGCCGGGGCAAACCGCAGCCTGGAGGAGGCCATCCAGCAGGCGCGGCAAATGGCGGTGCAGGCCCAGGCGGCGAGCGTCGCCAAGAGCGAGTTTCTGGCCAACATGAGCCATGAGATCCGCACCCCCATGAACGCCGTTATCGGCATGACCGGCTTGCTCCTCGATGCGGAGCTGGGCCCGGAACAGCGGCAGTATGCGGAAGTCGTGCGGAACAGCGCCAACTCCCTGCTCACCATCATCAATGACATCCTCGACTTCTCGAAGGTGGAGGCGGGGAAACTCGACCTGGAAAGCGCGGAATTCGAGCCGCAGGCGATCCTGGACGACCTGGTCGAATTGGTCGCCCTCCGGGCGGAGCAGCAGGGCCTGCGGTTCACGTGCTCGCTCGGGGCGGGCGTCCCCCTGCGGCTGGTGGGGGACGCGGGGCGGTTGCGTCAAATCCTCGTCAATCTGGCCGGCAATGCCATCAAGTTCACCCAGCAGGGCGAGGTCTCCGTCCGCGTCCATCCACAAAAGACCATGGCAGACGGCGTGATGCTCCGCTTCGAGGTGCGGGATACCGGCATCGGCATCCCCGCGGAAAAGCTCGCCTTGCTGTTCCGGGCGTTCGAGCAGGCGGACGGCTCGATCACGCGGAAATTCGGCGGCACCGGGCTTGGCCTGGCAATCTCGCGGCGGCTGGTCGAGCTGATGGGCGGCGACATCGGGGTCGAGAGCCAGGCGGGCCGGGGTTCCCTCTTTTGGTTCACGGCGAAATTCGGCCGGGCGCCGGCCGCGACCACCGCCCCCGCTCCGGAACCGCCGCCCTTCACGGCCGGACTCCGGATCCTCGTGGTGGATGGGAACCAGGCGGGCCGGTTGCTCCTCACCCGCATGCTCGCAGGGTGGGGTTGCCGCTGGACCGAGGTCGGACAGGTCGCGGCAGCCTGGGAGCACCTCGGGGCAGCCGCCGCGCAAGGTGATCCGTTCCGCCTCGCTTTAATCGATTCGCGAGCACTCGAGGGCGACGCGACACAACTCAGCCGCCGGATCAAGGCGGACCCGCGGATGGCCTCGATTGGCTTGGTGTTGCTGGCGCCGGCGGGACACCGGGCCACGGCTGACCACCTGCGGGAGGCGGGCTTTGACGCCAGTCTGCTAAAGCCGGTGCGGCCCTCGCAGCTCCTGGATTGCCTGGGAACACTAGTGGGCCCGCGCCCCCCCGCCGCGCCAGCGGGCGGCTCGCGGACGGGCGGCGCCAGCCCCGACGCCCCCGGACGGACGGCCGCCCGGATCCTCGTCGTGGACGACAACGCCATCAACCGCCAACTCGCCCTCGCGGTGTTGAAGCGTCTGAGGCACCGCGCGGACTCGGTCGCCAACGGCCTGGAGGCCATCCTGGCCCTGGCGCAAATTCCCTACGACCTCGTCCTGATGGATGTGCAGATGCCGGAGATGGACGGCTACGAGGCCACCCGGCGAATTCGCGGCAGGGGCGCGGGGGTCTTGAACCCGCGCCTGCCAATCATCGCGCTGACAGCCCACGCAATGAAGGGAGATCGGGAGAAGTGCCTGGCGGCCGGAATGAACGACTACCTCACCAAACCGATCCAGCCGGCGTCCCTGGCGGCCGCGTTGCAGCGCTGGCTCGGGTCGCCCAACGTGCCGGCACCGGGTTACCAGGAGACCGCCGCGCCGGAAGGCCCCCGGGAACTGGTGTTCGACCGGGCGGGGTTCCTGGAGCGTCTCGACGGGGACGAGGCGGCCCTCCGTGAGCTGCTTGCGGCGTACTTGGATGAGGCAAGGGGCTTGGTGCGCGACCTCCGGGCGGCGGCGGCCGCGTCGGACCGGGCGCGGGTCCAATTCCTCGCCCATGCCGTCAAGGGCACCGCGGCGGGCGTGGGTGCCGATGCACTCCAACGGCTGGCAGCGGAGCTGGAACGGGCCGCGAAAGACCCCGCCGCGGGCGACCTCGGTGGGCGAACGTCGAGCCTCGCCCAGGTGTTTGCGCAGCTTGAGCAGGCCATCATCATGGAACTCAGGGCGGGCGGCGGAGCCGCCGCGTGAGGGAAGCGCGGCCTCCTTCCGAGGTGCCGCCATGACCGGGGCGCCGCCCCGGTCCCATCCTCCTTGCCACCCGCCCGCGCACCCGTCATGATCCGCGTCCATGCCACCGACGTTGCGATTTCGCGCCTCTCCCGCCCATGGTACGGCGCTCGCCCTCGGCTTGGCGTGCCTCACCGCCGCCGCCGCCGCCGCGCCCCCCTGGTGGAATGATTTCCCGACGATCATCCAGAGTGGCGAGGCGAAAGAGGCGATCAGCGCCCATGCCACCGCCTCGCTTTGCGCCGGGGCGAACGATCCCGTCTGGGGGATTTTCGCGCAGCGGCAGTCGATTGTCTCCAGCCGGCGGACGGTGGCCGGGCTCCACGCGGCGGGGATCCAGGCGATGACCTGGTTTGAGGGGTTCGGCACCTGCGGCTCCTACATCGTCGAGCTGAGGCGCAAACCGGCCGGTGCCTGGGAGACCATCGAGGGGGAACCAGACCTCGCGCGGGTCTTCCACAGCCATTGGGACTGGCAGCTTTTCGACGGTGCCGGCGAAATCGGCTGGACCGGTCCGCATGGCTACTTCACCGACGAGCCGTTCGCGCGGCCCTGGACCCGTACCCACCCGCGCTACGGCTGTCCGCCGATGACCTACCCGGACGGCCGGGTCGCGACCGGCTATCGCGGGCCGGCGGATGACCCCCGCAACAGCCTCGTGCTCGACGCCGGCTGCTCGAAGGACGTGCTCGGCCGGGTCTCGTTCGAGTACGACTACAACGCGACCGTGAACCAGATCGCGGCGGACACCCGGAAGCCGCACGGCCCCCTCGCCGGATTGCTGCGGGTGGCTGACGCGCCGCTGGGTCCTCCCGACCCGGGGTTCACCCCGGAGCAATGGCGCCAGGTGAAGAAAGCCGGCTACGCCGGGGACGTGGACGCGGGGAAGGACTCGGCCTGCCCCATCTGGATCGACTACGTCCGCGCCTCTGTCCGGCAGGCACTCGACGCGGGGATTGACGGCCTCTGGGTGGACAATTACTCGCCTTGGGACAGTTTCGGGGGAAACCCGGTGCTCAAGACGTTCGGGGATTGGTCGGTGGTCGGCTTCCGCGAACACCTCCGGTCCGGGTTCACCCCTGCGCAACTCGGCACCATGGGGGTCGCCGACGCCGCATCGTTCGATGTGCGGCGTTATCTGCAAACCCGGTGCCGGGTATGGGGCGGCCGGCCGGAGAATCTCGACGACCCAATCTGGCGGGATCCACGCTGGCGCGAGGACGCCGTCTGGCGGGCCTACCTGATTTACAAACGCGAGCAAGGCACCCGGGCGCTGACGGCATTTTACCGCACGGTGAAGGCGGAGGCGGCCGCGGCGGGCAAACCCGATTTCCTCGTCTCGGGGAATGACATCCCCCTCTACTCCCTCGGCTGGGCGCGGGGGGACCTCGACATGGTCAGCACGGAGTTGAGCTGGGGCTGGCATCTCACCTCCGGTCCGCGCGGGCTCATGCCCCCGCCACGGGGAAATTACGCTCCGGTGTATAAACTGGCCCGCGAGCACGCCCGCTCGCGCTTCGTGAACGCCTGGATGTACGTGCCCGGCCCCCAACTGGGAGCGACGAATATCGCGCGGGTGCTCTATTATCAGGGCCTGGCCAACCACGCCCTGCCGATGCCGAACCCGGGCGGGCGCACCGCGGGCAACCCCGCGACCGACACCGCCTTTTTCGAGTTTGTCCGCCAGGCGGCGCCGATCTTCGGCGCGCGCGTCCCGGTGGAGGAAATCGGCCTCTATCACTCCTCTTCCACGCAGTTGCTCGAGATGATGCCCGGCGGCTTTCGCGACCACGCGCGGCAGCCGCACAGTTTCGCCTTCTGGGGCTGGGGCACGGCGCTCACGGAACTCCACCTCCCCTGGCGGGCGGTGCCGGAGTGGAAGCTGCTAGACGCCCTGCACGATGGGCTGCGCGCGCTCATCGTGCCCGAGGCCGGGGTGTTCGCTCCGGGAGACGCCCGGGCGGTGCGGGAGTGGGTGCTCTCGGGCGGCATACTGCTGTTCACTGGAGAGAGCGGCATCCGCGCCGGGGAGGAGGGGAACTTTGCCCCACTGGCCCCCAGCGAGACCCTCTCGTCGTTGTTGGGCGGCACGGGCGGGAACGCCGCCCCGGACGCGACCGGGGCACGTTCATTCCCACTCGGCAAGGGACGGGTGATCCAGCTCGCCTCCGATCCCGGCCTGGCGTATTACCTCGCGGACCAAGAGCGCGCCAGGCTGCGGGAGCCGTTCCGCCCTCTGCTCGCCTCGCTCGCGGGAGTCGGCGGCCATTTCGCCCTCGAGGCACCCGGGGTGCCGGCCACCGTCGGCCTGACCCTCTACCAGCGGGAGGGTGCCTGCTTCATCGACGTGAACAACACCGCCATTGACCTGGACCGGGATACGATCACCCCCACCGCCCCGCTGCATTTCACGGTGGCGCTGCCAGCCGGCCTCCGCAACCGGACGCTGCGGGCCCGCGTGCTCTCCCCGGATGGCACCCTGACGGCCGTAATCTCGAGCCTCCCCGGCGAACGTGTGGAGGTGACATTGCCCCCGGTGGTGGTTTATGCCTCCCTGCTCATCGAGCCCGAAGAAAAACCGGCGTCCCGCTGACCCGGCCCGCTGGTGGCCGTGGATGCTGATCACCCTGCTGCTGTGGTCGGGCGGCCGGGGCGCGGCCGCCGGGGACACCAACTGGGCGCGGCTCCGATCCCACCTCACCACCGTCCCCGCACTGAAGTTCGAGCTGGTGGCCTTGCCGCCCGTCGCGGGTTTTGGGTTCGACCAGATCTCCGCAGTGGCCGCCGACCGGGAGGGCAACCTCCATGTGCTCCATCGGACCCCGACCAACGACCCGGTCGTGGTGCTGGATCCGGCCGGCAAATTCCTTCGGTCATGGGGCAAGGGGATGTTCACCCTGCCCCACGCCATCCGGCTTGATGCGAAGGGCGATGTCTGGACCGTGGATGCCGGCTTGTCAGGCATCTTCAAGTTCACGCCGGAGGGGAGGAAGCTCCTGGAGATCAACATCGGCGGGGTTCCCGCCGGCAGCACACGAGCGGCCGGGGCCACGGACATCGCCTTCGGGCGGGACGGGCATCTGTTTGTCGCGGACGGCTACAGCAACGCGCGGGTCATCGAATACGACGCTGCGGGAGCGAAAGTGCGTGAATGGGGCCGCCGCAGCTCCGGCCCCGGGGAGTTTCAAGTCCTCCACTCCATCGCGATCAGCGCGACTGGGGTGATTCATGTCGCTGACCGCGACAATGGCCGGGTCCAACGGTTCAGTCAGGCCGGGGAATTCCTGGGCGCTTGGGAAATCGGCGGGCAGGTTTTCAGCGTTGCCTTTGGCCCCACGGGCGAATGCTATGTCGCCACGCACCGCCCCGGAGCGCCTTTCGATCGAGATTTCGTGGTCCTGCGGATCGACCCGGGCGACGGCCGGATACTGGGTTGGGCCGAGCTTTCCGCCCACGAGATCGCGGTCGGCCCGGGCGGGAACCTGCTGCCAGGCGGGCTGACCGGCGAGGTTGTCATGCTGCGGCCGGGAGGGTGACGAGCGATGGATCCGCGGGCCGGATGCGACCTTCACCGCGCCGGCGCGGCAGCCCCCGGTGTGTGGCGGAGGATGAAATCAACGACGGGCGCGGGGTCCGCCAACCCGTGGGGGTGGTGCCCGATCCCGGGTTTATGGATCACCTCCATCTCGCCTCCCATCGCCCGGTAACGGCTTTCGACCAGCGCGGTGTTCTCGGGCACCGGGACGACGTCATCGGCGTCGCCCACTACATGGATCAGCGCCACGCCGGCGCGCGCGAGCTTCGGGAGCAGGTCCACCGGGTTGCCGGGGAACGCGATCGCCTCGGCCTCGTCCTTGAAATGGTAGCAGCGGAGCAGCGCCTCCCAATCTCCCTTGCTGCCGGCTCCCTTTCCCTTGCCGCCTGGCCAGCTCTTGAAATCGCACACCGGCGCGTCGCCGTAAATCACGGAGACCTTTCCCGGGTTCTCCGCCGCCCAGCGGTAGGCGTAAAGACCGCCACGGCTGATGCCAATCAACGCGGCCTTCGGACCCAGTCCGCGAGCCCGGACCAACGCATAGAAGGCGTCGAGATGGCGCAAGGCATCCGGACAGCCGAAGGTGTTCCCGACTTGGATGTGCGCGTGATAAAACCCCTTCGCGAGCAATTGGGGCGCCGCGCAACGCTCGACGAAGGCATCCGGGAACTCGAGACACCATGACCAGGGTCGGCCCGGAAGCGGCTGTTTGGGCTCGACGATCCAGGCCGGGCAGCCATCCACGGTGAACTGGTGGCGGGCGAAGCCGTTCCAGGTGTCCACGGTCCCAGGGGGCCACGAAGGCACCGCCTCATTGGTCTGGGCGGGAGTGGTCCCCGCCGAGGCCACCAGAAAAAGAATGGCGCCGGCCGCGCGGAGGTTGCGAAAAAGGGTCAGGTTCATAATCGGTCGCCGTCCCAAGGAGGCTGGCCAGCGGCGGCCTCCCGGTCCCCAAGGTGCGGGATCGCCGGGCTGAAGAAAAGTCCCGTAAGCAGCTACCTGCCACGCCGGCAAAAAAACCTCCCCGCGCGGACTTGATTTGGGACCCGACACTCTTAAGTTCCAACCCATGAGAATCTCCCTCCCCAAGAGCTCTGTGAGCATCACCCCGTTCCTCTGGTTCGATCACCAAGCGGAGGAGGCCGCGCGCCAGTACGTCGGCCTCTTCAGGCGCTCGCGGATCACCCGCACCACGCGCTACAGCGAGGCCGCGGCGAAGGCATCCGGGCGGGTGCCGGGGTCGGTGATGACGGTGGCGTTTGATCTGGCAGGGCAGCCGTTCGTGGCCCTGAACGGCGGCCCGCACTACCAATTCTCGGGGGCAATCTCCTTTGTGGTGGCCTGCCGCAGTCAGGCGGAGTTGGATCGCGTCTGGGACGGCCTGGCGGCCGGCGGCAAGGAACTGCCATGTGGCTGGCTGACAGATCGTTACGGGGTTACCTGGCAGGTGGTGCCGGCGGAGCTCAACGGGTGGCTGGACGGCCGCGACCCCGCCCGGGCAGAGCGGGTGATGCAAGCCCTGCTGCGGATGGGGAAACTCGACTGCCGGACGCTCCGGCGGACGGCGGGCGGCGGCCAGAAAAAGTAACCACTACCACAAATAGGGTATTCCCAGTTCCCAGACCTGTGGTATAGTCCCTGCACAAGTCAAACAACGGTTCGGTGACGGACGTTTACCCGCCACCAATCGGGAATGGCTTTTTTCGCGGCGCTGCCCGGGGCGGCGCGGCGGAATGAGAGACGGGTGAACCGCACGGGATTCGTCGATTATGTTGGACCAACACCCAGGTTGGGAGGCACCACCGGCACTGGTGACGCAGTCGCTGCTGTACCGGCAATCACAGGCACAACGGCGGGAAATCCTGCTGCACAAGTGGTATGAGTCGGAGAAAGCCGGCCGCGACATCGGGATGGACAAGGCCACGGCTGATTGGATCATGAGGCACCGCCGCCAATGGCTCCGGTGGTGGCGGCAGGAAGGCAACCACCGCTGAACCGGGGCTGAGCCCCGCCCTGCGCGGCCACTGCAGCCCGCCCCCATGTGAAACCCGGAAACGGGTTTGCCTTCCCCATCCTTCCCCCGTAAGGTGCCGCACGGATGAAGCGCTCCCTACGCGGTTTCCTCGCCAGTCAAATCATCGCGCTGGCCCTTTCGGCCGCCGCCCAACCCCTCGTCACTCCCGACCAACCGGTGCTGAAGCTCGACGAGGTCGGGCTTTACGATTTTGGTTACGCCTACCGGGGGAAACCCGAGCAGTTTTTTCCGGTCGGTTGGTCGGGTTTCTTCGACGACCGGACCGGTGTCGCCTGCCTGCCATTCGGCACCCAAGCGGGACGAAATGCCTTCCTGCTCCACTCCCCCTGGCGCGGCGGCACCGGGGTCGCCTTCCAGGAATTCCGCTTCGCCATCCCGGGGCAAGCCTCGAAGGTGACGATCCGCGGGGCGACCGCCATGCGGACCGAGAATGTCACCAATTCGGACGGGGTCACTTTCCGAATCTACCTCAACGGCACCCGGGTGATGAGCTACCACCAGACCAACGACGTGTGGCGTCCGTTCGAGCACGACTTGAAGGCGTTCCGCGGCCGGAGCGTGAAGGTGAGGTTCGAGGTGGACCCCGGGCCGCGGGACGACCCTTCGTTCGATTACAGCCTCTGGGGGGAGCGCGAGCTGGTCATCGAGGGCTTTTCGCCGGCCGCCCCGCATCATCCGTCGCCACCCCTCCTCGCCAGCTCGAACCTCTGGTCCGGGACCGCCACGGAGATCGCGCCGACGAGCGGTTATCGGGGCGTCCAGACCACGCGGCAGGAAGGAAACACCGCCCGGTTCCGCTACCAAGGCCCGGACGGCACCTTGGAATACGAGTGGACCGCCCCGGCCAACCCCGCGGAGGGGCTGTTCGGCAAGCTGGTGTTGCACGCGCGGATGACCAACGACGCCCCCGTCGACCTGCCGTTGGCGGGCAGCGCGGCCCTCTCATGGATCGGCGGGGCCACCGCGCTGGATCAAGGATGGACCCGCGAGGGCGACCGCTGCACGCTTTGGCGGACGTTCAAGACCCCGTCGGCCACCGCCACGGTCCGCGTAACGGGTGAAATGGTGGGCAAGAGCCTGGCACTCACCACGGTCTGCGACCAGCCCGTTGCGGACGCCTTCGACGCGGGGGGATGGGGGCCGGTGGTCCGCCGACGGCAGACGCCCACTCCCTACTACACGGGCTCCGTTTGGTACCTTCCCGCCGAAGGGCTCTTTGCCGGGGAAATCCTCGACTGGACCGCGTCCAGCGCGCGGGCGCACAACGGAAACCGGGCGATTTACCCGCCTATGACGGACGGCTCGAGGAATCCGGTGCGGGAACGGGTGGTTTACACCGCTGCGTGGCACCTCGAGGAGGTGCTGCCCAACCCGCCCAACCCGCCGTCCCCTTGGCGCGGGTTTCTGGCGGACAAAATCGTCCTGGATGTCTGGGGCGGAAGGTTCGGGGAGATCGAAAGCAACCTCGGCAAGCTCGCCCGGTTTGGCATCAGCCCGGGAATGGTCATCATCCATGACTGGCAGCGGAGCGGCTATGACAACGCCCTCCCGGCGCACTATCCGGCGAACGCCGCGTATGGCGGCGACGCCGCGATGCGCCAATTGGTGGCAGGCGCCGAGGCGCTGGGCTTCCGCTGCGCCCTCCACGAGAACTACATTGATTACTATCCCAACTACGAGCATTTCACCACCAACGACCTCGCGGTCGAGTCCGACGGCCGGCTGCAAAAGGCGTGGTACAACCCCGGAACGAAGATCCAGTCCTTCGCGATGAAGCCGGAGGCGATTCTCCGTCTGGCTGGGGAGCAATCGCCCGAAATCCACCGGCGCTACCAGACCCGGGCGGACTATCTCGACGTCCACAGTTCGGTAACCCCCTGGTTCCATGTGGACGAAAAGGCTGGCGATCCCGGCGCGGGGAAGTTCCAAGCGGTCTGGGACACCAACCGGCGGCTCTGGGCCTTCGAGCGCACGACCCACGGCGGACCGGTCTTGGGCGAGGGCAACAACCACTGGTATTGGAGTGGGTGCCTGGATGGCGTGGAAGCCCAGTTCGGGAGCGGGTGGCCGGGCAACGGCGGGTTCAGCGCACCGCTCGCGGTCGATTTCGATCTGTTGAAGATCCACCCACTGCAATTCAACCACGGCATGGGCTACCACAGCCGGTGGTGGCCCACGGAGTCGTTCCAGACCAACTGGGCAGGCGGGCCGACCCCGATGGTGGTGCTGGATCGATACCGCGCGCAGGAAGTGGCGTTCGGCCACGCCGGTTTCCTCGACGGTTCCACCTACGCAAACGTGCCGGCGGCCTGGCTGGAGCACCACCTGCTCGCGCCGCTGATGGCCCGGTATGCGACCGCCCGCCCCGTGGAGATCCGCTATGAGTGGAACGGTGCCTGGCTCGATGCGAGCGGAGCAGCCCGGACCGGCGCGCAGAACGCCTTCGAGCGGGTCCGGGTGCGCTACGAGAACGGCCTCACCGTCACCGTCAACGGCGCCTCGAACACCCTGGCGGTCGGGAAGTGGAAACTGCCGGACTGGGGCTGGGTGGCCGAAGCGCCGGGCTTCGCCGCCGGCACCGTGCTGCGTCAGGGGGCGGTCACGGACTTCGCCGACACCGGCGACACCTTCTTCGTCAACGCGCGCGCCGCCCTGGATTGGAACCAGTCCCACCAGCGGATGGTCCAGCCGGTGGTGGCCCTCTTCGAATCCACCGGGCCGGGGAAGATTCGGGTCAGCTACCGGTGGGATGTCCGCGACACCCTGCCCAGGAACTACCAGTGCTTCGTGCATTTCAACTCCGGGGAGACCATCCGGCTCCAGCAGGACCACCGGACCAAGCGCCCGACCTCCGAGTGGATCAGCGGAACCTCGGTCACGGACGGTCCGTGGGAGATCACCCTGCCCGAGGGTCTCGGGGACGGGGATTACAGTTGGTGGATTGGGCTTTTCGACCCTACGGGCGACGGCGGCCGGGCGCAGCTCCAGGGTCCCGGTGACGGCGCGGGGCGGATCTTGTTGGGCACGCTGCGGGTGTCGGAGCATGGGGCGGGCCTGGTTTTCCTGCCGGAGACCAACCGGTCGAAGCTGGACCCGGCGGCTTGGTACACGCCGCACCTGAACCGGGCAAGTGACCTCATTGATTTCGACGGAGTTCGGACCGACGGGAGCTTGCTGTTGCGCCGTGAGGGGAACGGGTGGCGGATGAACGTCTGGCCGGCCGGGCGGAGCTTCGCGCTGAACTTCGACGGCACCCGGTTTCCGGCTCCCGCCGCTGTGCGGTCGCCCGGGGGGAGCGCGCCCGAGGCGACCCCGATGCCCGCAGGGACCGGGTGGCGGCTGCCGTTGAACGGGGCGGAGGAATACCGGTGGTAGGGGGCCCGTTTGTGGGTTACCTTGGAGGCATGGATTGGCAACAGCTCATCTCCCTGGTCATCGTCGCCGCTGCGGCGGCGTTGATGGCACGCGGGGCCTTCGCGCGGAAACGGCGCACGTCGGCCTGCGGGGGCGGGTGCGGTTGCTCTGGCGGCGCGAAGCCGGAGAACCAGGTGTTTCGGGCGCGGAAAGCCCGGCACCCCGGGGCTGCCTCCTGACGCGGGAGGCCCCGCGGCGGTGCCCCAATTAGGATCCATGACCCCTCAGGAAAAGCTCAACCCGAAAGAGGCCGCCCTATGCAAAGCGGAGGCGGGTGCCCGGAACTTGAAACTCTTTACCATCCTCGGGATAGCATTCTTGCAGTCCAGCGTCCTGCATCAGCAGGGCTGTTTTCCGAGTAGCGGGGTAGCGCCCGACCATCCGAAAGCCGGCCAGGACGGCCCGAATTAGGACACTGCCGGCCCCGCCCGCTGCTTGCGGGGACCGGCCGGTTCCCCTACCCTCCGCAACCGAGACATTGGCCATGCGCAAGATCAGTTCATCCGTTCACTTCGTCACTCGTCCCACCGGGATCGAGCGGGAGGAAGCCCCCCGCGCCCAATGGGTGCCCAACACCGACGTGTACGTCACCGACAAGGGCTTGGTGGTGAAGGTCGAGCTGTCCGGCATGCGCAGTGAGGATCTGGAGATCACCGTGGATGGCAACCGGCTGAGGATCAGCGGCAACCGGCCGGACGGGTGCCGCGCGGGCAACTGCAATTTCCTGATGATGGAGATCAATTACGGCCCGTTCGAGACCGTGCTCGAACTCCCCCCTGGCTGCGATCTGAGCCTGGCGAAGGCGGTTTACGCCAACGGGTTTCTGCGGGTGGACGTTCCCGCCGCGGAGACCGCCGCGCTGAGAATCCCCATCCACGGCGACGACCCCGCGCTCGCCTGAACCCGCCCGCGCCCCGACGCCCCCGATGACCACCGGCGCAAACACCGACTCTCCCGACACCGAGTTCATCAGCATCCTCGGGACGGAGGGGAACCCGGAGGCGGCCCCGCGCGTCTCCTCGCGCTCCCTGCCCGAGGTCCTCGCCATCCTGGGCCTCTCAGACATCGTCATCTTCCCCGGGATGGTCGCCCCCCTGCTGGTGGAGACCGCCGAGAGCATCAAACTCATCGATGACGTGGTGGCGGGCGACCGCCTGCTCGGGGTGGCGTTGCAGCGCAATCCGGAGGCCGACAACCCCCGGCCCGACGAGATGTACGAGGTCGGCTGCGCCGCCCGGGTCTTGAAGATGTTGAAGTTCCCGGACAAGACCGCCCGGGTGCTCGTCGAGGGCCTCTGGCGCATCAAGGTGCGGGAGTACACGAAGACCGAGCCGTATCTCTGCGCCCGGTTTGATCTCGTGCGCGACGTGGTGGACAGCTCGGTCGAGGTGACCGCCAAGCTGCGCAGCGCCCAGCGCCAGTTTCAGGAAATCCTGAAGCTCTCCCCCTCGCTGGCCGAGCAAATCAAGGCCGCCGCCCTCAACACCGAGCACCCGGGGCATTTCGCCGACCTGGTGGCGGTGAACCTGAACCTCGACCTGGCGGAACGCCAGGCGCTGCTCGAAACCCCCTCGGTCAACCAACGCCTGACCCGGCTGCTCCCGCTCATGAGCCGCGAGCAGGAGGTGCTGGCGCTCAGTTCCAAGATCCAGACCGAGGTGGCCAGTTCCATCTCCAAGACCCAGCGCGATTTCTTCCTGCGCGAGCAGATGCGGGCCATCCAGCGCGAACTGGGTGAAAACGACCCCTCCACCGGCGAGGTCCGCGCGCTGCGCGAGAAGGTCGAGAAAACCCCCATGCCAGCGGAGGCGAAACAGGTCGCCGACCAGCAGATCGACCGCCTCCAACAAACCCCGCCCGCCGCGGCGGAATACGCGGTCACCCGGAATTACCTCGACTGGATCCTGGCCCTCCCCTGGGAAAAGGAGACCCCGGACAACTTCGATCTCGCCGCCGCCGAGCGAACCCTCAACGAGCAGCATTTCGGGCTCACCAAGGTCAAGGACCGCCTGATCGAGTTCCTCGCCGTGCTCAAGTGGCGCCGGGAAATCAAGGGGCCGATCCTCTGCCTCGTCGGCCCGCCCGGGGTCGGCAAGACCTCCCTCGGGCGGAGTGTCGCCGATGCGCTCGGGCGGAAGTTCGCCCGCATCGCCCTCGGGGGGATGCGCGACGAGGCGGAAATCCGCGGCCACCGCCGCACCTACGTCGGCTCCATGCCCGGCCGGATCCTCCAGACACTCCGGCGGATCGACAGCCGGAACCCGGTCATCCTGCTCGACGAGCTCGACAAGGTCGGGGCCGACTTCCGGGGTGATCCCGCGGCGGCGCTGCTCGAGGTGCTCGACCCCGCCCAGAACGCGACCTTCACCGATCATTATCTCGACCTCCCGTTTGACCTGTCGCGGGTGCTCTTCCTGACGACGGCGAACTGGCTCGATCCCGTCCACCCCGCCCTCCGCGACCGGCTCGAGGTGATCGAATTGCCCAGCTACACCGAGTCGGAGAAACTGCAAATCGCCCGGCGTTATCTGGTGCCCCGGCAGCTCGAGGAGCACGGGTTGGCGCGCAGGGAGGTGCGCATCCCCGACACCACCCTGCGCCGAATCATCCGCGATTACACCCGGGAAGCCGGCGTCCGCCAATTGGAACGCGAGATCGCCTCGCTGGCACGTAAGGCCACCCGGAAAATCGTCGCGAACGGGCGCGCGCCCCGGCCCGTCGTCTTCGCGCCGGACGGCTTGGCGGAGCATCTGGGGGCGGTCAAGTTCCTGAACGAAACCGCGGAGACCATCCACGAGGCGGGCATCGCCACCGGTCTGGCTTGGACACCCGTGGGCGGCGAGATTCTGTTCATCGAGGCCACCCGAATGCCCGGGAAAGGCGGCCTCCTGATGACCGGCTCGCTGGGCGAGGTCATGAAGGAAAGCGCCCAGACCGCGCTGAGCTACCTCCGGAGCCAGGCCAGGGCGCTCGGCCTCGACCTTTCAGATTACGCCAATTTCGACCTCCACATCCATGTCCCCGCCGGAGCCACGCCCAAGGACGGCCCGAGCGCGGGCGTGGCCGTGGTGGCCGCGCTCGCCTCGCTGCTGTCGCGGCGGCGCGTGCGGTCCGATGTGGCGATGACCGGGGAGATCAGCCTCCGGGGCCGTGTCATGCGGGTGGGGGGGATTAAGGAGAAGGTCCTCGCCGCCGCCCGGTTCGGCGTGCGCCGCGTCCTGCTGCCGGCCCAAAACGAACCGGATTGGACGGAAGTCCCGGAGGAGGTCCGCCGCAAGCTGGAGGTGGTGTTCGTCAGCCAGGTCTCGGAACTGCTCCGCCTCGCACTCCACGACAAGTGACGCCCGCCCATCAGCAATTCTCACTTTGGCACGGACAGCAGTGGGGCAGGCCGCGGAAGTGCTGGGCGCGTCCAAACGCCGCACGGCCTGCAGGTTGGGAAACCTGCGACACGGCAGATTTGGAAATCTGCGCTACGACCTCGCGCCGCGCCCTGTGGTCAGCCATCGGCGGGGGCAAGCCCGCGCCCGTAGCGCAGGCTTCCAAGCCTGCCGTGTCGCCGACTTCCAAGTCGGCAGGCGTCCGTCGTATCGAAGGCGCCCGAACAAAGTCCGGCCCGCGCGTTTAGAACCAGTTTGGAAACCTGACCAGCAAGACCGGCGTGAAATGAACATCCTCCCTTTCCAACCCACCGCACGCCTCGTCGGCGCGGCGCTCCTGCTGGGCGCGGTCCTGAACTGCGCGGCCCAACGCAAGGACACTGACCGCCGCCCCACCCTCAGTCCCGAGGAGTCGCGCCGCCAAGGCCAGGCGATCATCGCGGACCTGCTCGCGCGCCGGCCACCCGAGAACACCACGAACACCGGCGTGGTTCGCATCCGCGATGCCCAGGGGAAGAAGCGGGAGACCCGGGTGGTCTTCTCGGTCACCGTCAGCCCGACCAACTGGGTCAGCGCCTACGAGACGCGCCCCGCGGACCATCCGGAGAAGGCCGAGCGGTTGCTGGTCACCCACCACGCGGGGGGGACAATTGACTATCTCCTGACCAGGCCGGGCCGCGCGGGCGGCGCGGAGGTCTCCCTGCCGTTAAGCGGGGCGCAGCTCATGACGCCCTTCGCAGGTTCTGACTTCTGGGTGGCGGACCTCGGCCTCGATTTCCTGCACTGGCCCGAGCCGCAGCTGCTGCGCAAGGAGATGCGCCACAGCCGCCCCGCCGCCGTGGTGGAAACCCGCTCCGGGCACCCTTCCCCCGGCGGCTATTCCCGCGTGGTGGCCTGGCTCGACACCGACAACGGCGGCGTCCTCCACGCCGAGGCCTACGATGACAAGGGAACGATGATCAAGGTCTTCGACCCCACCGCGGTGAAGGGCCACGAGCTGGCCGAGATGGAGATGAGCAGCGCCGTGGATGACTCCCGCACGTGGATCCACTTCGACGTGGACGGGAAGTAGGCGAGACCTTATTTCGCGATCAACCCCTGGCGTTGCAGGAAGTCCGTGAGCGCCAGGTTGAACTCGCCAGGGCGTTCCATCATCAGCCAATGGCCGGTGGCGGCCATGGTCTGGTATTCGGCGCGCGGCGAGAGCCCTTTCACATACCGCTGGTAGTCCTCCGTCCACATCGGGTTGGTGGTGTGAATCGAGAACACCGGGATGTCCAGCTTTCCGGGGTCCCAATCGGGCTGCGTGGCGGAGAACATCCCCTCCATGGCGCTCACCATGACGTATTGCGGGGTTTCAAGCAACTCGGTCAGCACCCGATCACGGAGGGCGTCCGTGCCCGGGACCGGGAACATGGAGGCCATGAAGTCACGCGTGTAGTCCCGATAACCGGGCGCGCGGAACGGGGCGATGAACAGCTCCGCCTGATCGGCCTCCATCTTCGGTTTCCGCATGAATCCGTCCACCGACACCAAGGCGGCGACCCGGCTGGGTTCCTTTTGGTACACCCGGCAGATCACCGGCACGCCCATGCTATGGCCGATCAACGTGGCCCGCGGCGAGTGGGCGTCGCGCATCACCGCCAAGACCGCTCCCGCGAAGAAGTCCATGGTGTACGCCGCCTGCGGCTTGTCGCTCTGGCCGTGGCCCGGGAGGTCGATCGAGATGACCCGCGCTTTGCCGGCCAGCGCGCGGGTCTGATCGCGCCAAAAGCCGAGGTTCCCAGCCCAACAATGGACGAGCACGACGTCCTGGGGGCCGGAGCCCTCCATTTGGTAGTGAACCTGGTTGGTGCCGTAAGCCGCAAAGCGGTTCTGGACCCGCGGCACCGACCCGATGGTGGGAGCGGGGCCGGCGCACCCCGCGAGGAGGGCGATTGCCGGGGCTAGGAGGAGCAGCCAAGGGCGGAGTTTCAGCATAAAATAAGGGTTTGGGTAGCGGGTAGGAACCTGCCCCGGGAAGCGGGCGATGTCAAGGTCGAGGGGACGCCAGCAGGCGGTTAACCGACGCTCGGCTTCCGGTCCCCAAGCCGAGCCGCGGGTCGGCGGAGAGTCAATAATGCGGCGCTCTACCGAGACGCCGCTACGAGGGCAAGGGCGCCCCCCTCCTCCAACCAGGTCATGCCCCGCACCGGAAGATCTCCGCCAGGCACCGGCGGCGAAAATCGAATATCCGATCGATGTCGCGGCGCACGAAAAGCCGGTCGATCAGCCATCCCCCCCGCGGGCGGTAAGTCACCCGGTCGCCGCAGACGGTCCCCTCCGCGGTTTCCTCGAAGGTGTGCTCGTGCCGCCAGACCGAATAGGGGCCCTTCAACTGGGTGTCCACAAAACGGAAGGGCGGCTCCCAAAGCGTTATCTCAGTGCGCCAGCGCAACGGGATGCCATGGACCCGGATCCGGTAGTCAAGGAGCGCACCGGCGCGGAGCACGATGGGTCCCGGCGTGAGAATTCGGAAATCAACCCAGCCGGGAGTCATCGTCTGGAGGTTCGCCGCGTCCGCGAAGAAGGCGAAAACCTCCGCCCGGCGGCGTGGCACGGTGAGGCCGCACTCGAAATGGAACAGGCGCACGGCCGCCTCACTTTGCCAACCACTCGTAGCTGACAAAGGCGAGTTGCCGGCTGTCGGGCGACCAGGACGGGACGTTGATGGTGCCCTGCCCCCCGAAGAGGTGCGCCAGTTCCTGCACAGGCCCGCCGGCCATCGGCAGCAGGCGCAACCGGACCGGCTGGTTCGCGGGATGCCCGGTCACCTTCCTGTCATAGGTGAGAAAAGCGAGCCATTTGCCGTCGGGCGAGGGATGGGGGAACCAGTTGTTGTTCTCATCGGTGGTCACCGGCTGCTGGTCGGAACCGTCGGTCTTCATGCGCCAGATCTGCATGAGGCCGGAGCGATCCGAATTGAAATAAATCCACTGGCCATCGGGCGAATAATCCGGCCCGTCATCCAAACCGGGGACGGTCGTGAGGCGGCGCTCCCCCCCGCCGACGACGGGCATGGTGTAAATGTCGAAGTTGCCACCGCGCTCGGCGCAGTAAGCGAAGGTGAGACCGTCGGGCGACCAACCGTGCCAGTACGAAGGCGCCATCGGGGTCAACTCGCGCGGCTGGCCGCCCGCGGCGGGGAGGACGAGCACGCGCGACCCGCCCGGGCGGGTTTGGTCACTGATGGCCAGCAGCGTGCCGTCCGGGGAAAGGCCGTGGTCGTTGTTGCACCGGACCGCCGTGCCGGTGTCCACCGCTTGAGGAGATCCCCCGGCGACCGGGAGCCGCCAAATCCGGCCCCGCGAGTTGAACCACAACGAGCGGCCATCCCGCGACCAGTTCGGCGCCTCGATCAGATCCCGGGTGTGGTAGATGGCGCGGCGGTCCTTGGAAGAGACGTTGACCGTCTCCAACGTGCAATGCAGCGTGGCGTTCGTGGAGCCGAGCGAGGCGGGCGCCGGCGCGGACCGCTCCAAGACCACCCGGCTGAAGCGGGCGGTTTCCACCACCTTCGCATCGTGCGCACAGACGGCGAGCCCCACATAGACCTCCCCCGGGAGACTGACGCGGATGGACGGCCCGACCGGCTCGGGGCCCTCGGGGCGGGCGGGCAGAGCTGCGTCGGTCATGAAAAAGACGTTGCCCTGCCGCCGCAGGCCCACGCCCGCCGGATGGTTGGTGTTGGCTTGGATCTCCCGGGTCGGCCCGCCGACGGTGTCACGAAACTGGAGCGAGGTGAGGCCGTCCCCGTGGATGGCCACATCCACGTAGGGCGAACCGGGGTCGAGGCTTTCCCGGATCATCAGACAGGCCTTGCGATGCGGCTGGGTGCTGGTCCCCACCCAATCAACGGCGGCGCGGAGCGCCAGATCACCGCTCAGGCGCCTCCAGACAAAGTGAAACGCGTCGTTGGTGAACCACATGTTTTCGCCGCCCCCGGTGACGGTGTAAGCGGCCACGTTGGTGTCGAACAGAGCCGCCCCGGGAAGCGGGGGTCGGCCGACATCCTCGTGCCCTTGGAACATACCGACGGACTCCGCGGCAGGGAGGTTGGCGGTCGAAAGACCGATCGCGAGGCAGGCGGCAACGGACCATCCCGCCCGGGCGGGGATGGCGGAGTGGGCAGGCGGTTGGTTCATGAGGATGGGAGGGTCGGCGGATTACTTGCTCCCCGGTTTCACGGCTGGGGTCGCGGCGAGGTCGGGGGGGAGCTGGTCGGCCTCGAAGGCTTCGACCTTGAGCGACACCAGACTGAACATGGGCGGACCGAACGCCACCGTGCCACCCGAGCGGTCCACCGCCATGGCGACGCCGACGGTCTGGCCACCGTGTTGGCGGACAATGTCAAGAGTCTCCTGCACCCGGCCTCCCTTGGTGACGACATCCTCGACCACGAGCACCTTCTCGCCGGGGGCGATCTTGAAACCGCGGCGCAGAACGAGTTTCCCCTCCTCCTTCTCGGCGAAGATGAACCGGAGGCGGAGCTGGCGGGCCACCTCCTGTCCCAGCACGAGGCCGCCCATGGCGGGCGCGATGACCGTCACCGCGCCGAGACCGCGGGTCTTTTCCGCCAACGCGGCACCAAAGCGCTCGACCAGGGGCATGGACTGCAACGCGATGGCGCACTGGAAAAACTGACGGCTGTGCAAGCCACTCCGCAGAATAAAATGGCCCTCCAGCAGCGCGCCGGTGTCACGGAAGACTTGCAGAACTTCTTGCTCGGTCATGGGGGCAAGTTAGACCCCGATCAGCGAGGTGACAAGCCCGGGGAACTCTGGTGTCAGACGGGGCCGTGAGAGGCGGGAATCACCCCCCCCCGCCCGGAGATTGCGGGGGGCGGAATGGTGGCCCATACTGGCCGCCGGAACACCCGGACGCACTGTGACCGCCCGACCTGATTTGCAATCCCCCGCCCTCGCCCTGGGCCTCTCCGCGGCGCTGCTCGGGCTTTGCTCGTGCGCGCGGCCAACGCGCGCGCCCGCGCCGGTGGCACCGTCGACTGCCGTCGCGACGCCCCCGGCGCCCGCCACCAACGCGATCCCTCCCCTGAAGGTGCTGGGCTCTGGGAGGTTCGCCTTGGGCTCCGTCATCGTCGACAAAACGGCACGGACCGTGAGCTTCCCCGCCCGGCTCAACCGGGCGGGCGGGGGCATGGAGTACCTGCTGGTCGCGGATTACGGCAAGACCCACGAGAGCGTCCTGCGCACGGCCGTGGCGCCCGGGGAGATCCACCTGGCCATGCTGCTTTTGGGTGCCCGGGGGGCGGGCGGACCGGCCCCCACCAACCGGCCAAGTGAGTTCGGGGGCACCCCCGGCGCGTGGATCGAGGGCGATCCCATCTCCGTGGAACTCGCCTGGCGGACTGAGGCGGGCGAAGTCAGGCGCGGGGCGGAAGAGATGCTGGAGCCGCCGGCCGGCACCCCCGCCACCACGCGGCGCGACTGGGTCTTCAACGGATCGCTGACCTGGCGCGGCACCTTCCTGGCCCGGGAATCCGGGTCGATCCTCTCGCTCATCCCCGACCCGGCCGCGTTGGCGAACCTCCGGCTGGACCCGCCCGCCCAAGCGAATCTCTGGACGACGGTGGCTGGCACGACCCCACCAGCCGACGTGACGGTAACCGTCACGCTCCGCCTGCGGAATTCTCGCGCCCGCCAGCCACCTCCCCAGCGGCACCGGTCAAAGCCGCGTCACGATGAACTTGAGCGCGAGGACGGAATACGCGGTGACCAAGACGGGGTCCTTCTCGAACCAACGGCCGTTATCGTTGGACCAGGAGCCGTCGGGATGCTGGAGGTTGATCAGTTTCAGGGCCAGGGGGCTTCGCCAGGCGATGGCGCGGCCGCCCGCCGCCGGCAGCGTGTCGGAGCCATAAACGGTCAAGGCCTTCGCCATGGTGTGGTAGTAGTAATAGAGCCCCTGCGCGCCCATGCCGGGATTTTCCTCGAGCGAAAAATTGCCCCCCAGCCAGTCCACCACCGCGCGCACCCGGCCGTCATCTGGCTTGAGGTCGGCGTAGAGGTAGCTCATCAGGCCGGCGTAGCTCATGCTGCCATAGGAGCGGAGGGCGACCTTGCCGCCGGCGAGGTTGGTCTCGCCCGCCTTGCTCGCGCCGGGGGCATAGATGAAGCCACCCTGGTTGGCGGCGTCACCGGCGGCCCAGGCGGCTTGATTCGTGCCCGGCAGATTCTGGCAACTCTGGATGAAGGCCACGGCCGCCTGCCAGTCGAGCTCCTTTGCCTCGGGGGGCAGTTCCCCCGCCAGCCACGCCTTGCTCAAGGCGAGGGCTTCGACGGCCCACGAGGTGTTGGACAGGTCGGGCTCCTTCTCTGTCTTGCCGTAGCCGATGCCACCCGAGGGCGTTTGGAGCCCGGCCACAAAGTTTCGGGCGCGGAGGATCACGGGACGCCACTCCCGGCGGTTGGCCAGCACCAGCGCGGTGAGCGAGATGGAGGTGTTGTAGCCGGACAGATCCTTGCGGTAGATCCCACCGTCGGCTTGGACGCACGACAGGAGAAAGTCATACCCCGCGCGCGTCACCGTCGGGGGGGCTTCGGTGCCGCCGGGGGCCGCCCGCAGGGCGCTCAGCGCCAGGGCGGTCACGGCCGGGTAATCGGGGCTCGACCACTCGCCGTTCGAGCCTTGATGCGAAGCGATCCAAGCCTGGCCTTTTTCGATGGCGCGACTGACCTCGTGGCGCAGGGAAGGGTCGCGGGGATGCAGGTTGATGACGGCACCGCCCGCCTCGGCCGCGTTGGACCACGCCGGCCCGGCCAGGAGCAGAGAAAGAAGAAGCCAGCTTTTCGGCATCATGGGGTGGAATGTGCCGTGGCGGACGGCGGGAAGCAAGGCGGTGAATGGCCGCCAAGGACGGCTGGGGAGGGAATCCGCGGAACCGCGCGAACCACGACCGTTCCCCGCAGCCTGCCCGGACAGGCGAACGCGGCGTCCCGCCACTTGACAGCCAGCGCCTTCCCGGGCGAAATAGGGCGATGCACGCGCTTTCGCCGCCCCGGTCCTCGATTGTTCTCCGCCTTGCCGCGACGGTGGTTTCGGCCGCGGCAATTCTCCTGACCACCGGCTGCCGCACGACCAGCCCCGGCGCGTTCGTTTCGCGGGCGGGCGATGAGATCATGGTGGCGGGCCAGATGGTGCACACCGGCACGCCGGTGGTGCTGTGGACCGACCCGGGCGGCTACGACGCCTACCGCGTCGAGCGACGGTTCGGTCCGTACGCGCAGTCGAGCTGGAGGGAGTCCTCGGCACAAACGCGATCGCTCACCACCCCCAACCGCTATGGACTCCGCGAAGACAAGCTCACGCCGGAGGAATTGCAGCGCGTGCGCGGCGGCGGCTGGGATCTGCCGCTGCTCCAGCAGACCATCGATCAGTTTGTTCTGCATTTCGACGTTTGCGGCACGAGCCGCCAATGCTTCAAAGTGCTCCAGGACGAGCGGGATCTGAGCGTCCACTTCATGCTGGATCTGGACGGCACCATTTACCAAACCCTCGACGTGAAGGAACGTGCCTGGCATGCGACCAAGTCCAACAGCCGGTCGGTCGGGGTGGAGATCGCCAACATGGGGGCGTACCCGCCGGGCGACCTGCGGACACTCGATCAATGGTACCAGTCCGACGGCCAGGGCGGGACCCGGATCACCATCCCACAAGCATTCGGGGACGGTGGAGTCCGCACCCCCGGTTTCATCGGCCATCCCGCCCGCCCGCAACCGGTAAAGGGACGGGTGCAGAACCAGGACTTGGTCCAGTACGATTTCACCCCGGAACAGTACCACGCCCTAATGCGGCTGACGGCGACCCTCTGCACGGTGCTCCCCAAGATCCGGTGCGATTACCCGCGGGACCCAGCCGGAAACGTCGTGCCGAACAAACTCCCGGACGATCAACTCGCCGCATACCAGGGGGTCCTCGGGCATTACCACATCCAGACCAACAAGACCGACCCCGGGCCGGCGTTGCAATGGGACTACCTCATCAACGGGGCGCGGGCGCTGATGACGCCCGCCACCCTCCCGGCCGGCCGCCGGGTGGATTGAGGACGGGTGCTGTCTTGGAACGGAGGAAATCACCGGGCCTTTCCCGCTGCCCGGCCCCGCGAGTTGGGTTAAACTACCCGCCATGACGTTATTGGAAGTGATCCAGCGGAGCGCCGATTTCCTGGGCAAAAAAGGAGTTGAGTCGCCCCGGCTGCAGGCGGAGTTGCTGCTGGCCCACCTGCTGAAGCTCCCCCGCATGCAGTTGTATCTGAACTTCCAACGGGAGCTGACCGAGGCGGAGACCGGGGCCTTGCGCGAGCTGGTCCGGCGGCGCGGCCTCCGGGAGCCGCTCCAGCAAATCACCGGGAGCACCTCATTTTGCGGACTCGAACTGGAGATCACGCGCGCGGTGCTGGTGCCGCGGCCCGAGACGGAAATGCTGGCGGAACTCGCGTGGCAGGCGTTGCAGGCCCGAGACGGGGCGTCGCCGGCCCGGGTCGCCCTCGATTTCGGCACCGGCTCCGGGTGCCTCGTGATCGCCCTGGCGCGACATTGCCCCGGGGCCACTCTCTGGGCGCTGGACCGCTCGCCGGAAGCTCTGGAGGTGGCCGGGCGGAACGCGGCCTCTCACGGGTTCGGCGGGCGGATTCTCTTCCGCGCCGGGGACGGTTTTGCGGCCCTACCCGCGGGATTGGTGTTCGATCTCATCGTCAGCAATCCGCCTTATATTCCGAGCGGGGAGATCGCCACCTTGCAACCCGAGGTCCGGGATTTCGAGTCGGCGGGCGCCCTGGACGGAGGGTTGGACGGGCTGGATTTTTACCGGCGGCTGGCGGCCGAGGCAGGGGCGTGGACGCGGCCGGGCGGCCGCCTGATGGTCGAGTTCGGCGACGGCCAGGAGGCGGCGCTGCCCGGGATTTTCGAAGCGCAAAAGTGGGTTGTGGAAGCGGTAAGACCTGATTACACTCAACGGCCTCGGATTCTCGTCGCGCGCTGGAATTGAGGGTTCCGGCGCGGATCGCCGCCAGCGGCGCGGCGCGATAGAGGCTGGGGTCCTTTTACCATGGCTTTAGACAAGTTGCAGATTGAGGGGGGAACGCCGCTGCGGGGCGAGGTGGTGATCAGCGGGGCGAAAAACGCCGTGCTGCCGATCATGGCGGCCGCGTTGCTCACGCGGGAGCCGTGCGTGATCCGGCGCGTCCCCAAGCTGAGCGACGTCCATTTCATGGGCCAGATCCTCCAGGATCTCGGCGCGTCGGTTGAGTTTGTGGACGGCTCGGTGCGCATCCATGCCGCGACGCTGAAGGGGGCGGGCGACTACGAGTTGATCCGGAAGATGCGCGGCTCCGTCTGTGTCATGGGCCCGATGCTCGGGCGGCTGCACGAGGCGACCGTCTCGCTGCCCGGCGGCTGCATCATCGGGGCGCGGCCCATCAACCTCCATTTGAAGGGCTTCGCCGCCTTGGGCGCGGAAATCACCACCGAGGGAGGCTATGTCCACGCCCGCGCCCGCCGGCTCGTGGGCTCGACGATTTTTCTGGGCGGCCGCGCCGGCCCCACAGTCCTCGGCACCGCGAACGTCATGATGGCGGCGGTGCTGGCCGAGGGGGTCACGGTGATTGAAAGCGCCGCCTGCGAGCCCGAGGTGGCCGATCTGGCCGCCTTCCTGACCGCCATGGGGGCGCGGATCAGCGGAGCCGGCAGCCCCACCATCACGATCACCGGGGTGAAGGAACTCCATGGGGCGGAGCACGAGGTCATCCCTGACCGGATTGAGGCGGCCACCTACGCCATCGCGGCGGCCGCCACCGGGGGCGACGTGACCCTGCTGGGCGCCCGGCCCGAGCACATGCACGCCGTGCTGGACAAGCTCCAGGACGCGGGGGTGAAGATCCGCCGCTCGGCAGCGGGACTCAACGTCCGCCGCACGGGCAAGCTCAAGCCCCTCGACATCACCACCCTCCCCTACTCCGGGTTCCCGACCGACGCCCAGGCGCAGATCATGGCCCTGATGGCGATGGCCCCCGGCATCAGCGTGATCACGGAGCGGATTTTCGAATCGCGGTTCATGCACGTCAGCGAGCTGGCGCGCCTCGGGGCCGACATTGAGATCGAGGGGCCGACGGCGATCGTCAAGGGAGGGAAGCCGCTCAGCGGCGCCCCGGTGATGGCCAGCGACCTGCGCGCCTCGGCGGCGCTCGTGGTGGCCGGCCTCGCCGCCAGCGGCACCACGCACATCAGCCGGATCTACCATCTGGACCGCGGATACGAGAACATCGACGGCAAGCTCCGGCAACTCGGGGCGCGCGTCCAACGCATCGAGGAGACATGACCAAACTAATCACCGCAGTCATCATCATCGCCGTCCTGTTCGGCGTCTGGGAGCTTTGGGTCTGGTACGACAACGTCGAGCACCAGAAGGAGGACGACGTGGCCAAGGCCAAGGCGGCGCTCGTGGTGGGGGATGCCCTGCCCGGGATGTCCGGGGACCTCGAGAACAAGTTCCAGGAGGCAAAGCGGAATGGCAACGAAGGCCTCAAGAAGTTCCTCGCCACCTACGGCGCCCGGATCGACGACCCCCGCCGGGCCTGGCTCGAACTTGATTATTGTGTCGCCATCACCCGCGAAAATCCGATCGAGGCAAAGCGCATCTTCGCCGACGTGAAAGCCCGCACCCCGCAAACCTCGCGGGTGTGGAAACGGATCCAGGAGCTTTCCAAGTCGTACGAGTGACCCCGCGTCCCGCCGGCTGGTAGGGCGGAGCTGCCGCTCCGCCCAAACATCGCTGTCCAAGTCGTACGAGTGACCCCGCGCCCGCAGGGACGGGTGCTCCTGAAATGGAACGCGCCGCGTGGGCACGCGGCGCGGTCGCTCCCGGCGGGCAATCCCGCCGCGGTTACATCCCCATGATCTGGTAGCCGCAGTCGACGTAGATGACCTGCCCGGTGATGGCGCCCGCCCCGGAAGAGGCCAGGAAGGTGCCGGTGGCACCCAATTCCTCGGGGAGCAGGTTCCGCTTGAGCGGGGCGCGTTCCTCGTAGCGGGCGAGCATGGCCCCAAACCCGGCGATGCCGCGCGCGGCCAAGGTGTTCACCGGCCCGGCGCTGATGCAGTTCACGCGGATTTTCTTGGGGCCCAGGTCATAGGCCAGGTAGCGGGTGCTGGCCTCGAGGGATGCCTTGGCCACCCCCATGACGTTGTAGTGGGGAACGACTTTCTCGCTGCCGTAATAGCTCATCGCCACGATGCTCCCCCCGTCGGTCATCAACGGGGCGGCGGCGCGGGCCAGCGCGACCAGGGAATAGGCGCTCACATCGTGGGCGATGCGAAAGGCCTCGCGACTCGTGCTGAGGAAATCCGCCGCCAGCGCGTCCTTGGGCGCGTAGGCCACGGAGTGGAGCATGAGGTCGAGGCGGCCAAACTTGTCGCCCACCACCTTGAAAACCTCGGCAATCTCAGCGTCCTTGGTGACGTCACAAGGGAGGATCAGGGTGTCCGGCCCGAACGTGCCGGCCAGCTCCTCGACGTTGTCCTTCAATCGATCGCCCTGGTAGGTGAAAGCCAGCTCCGCGCCCGCCGCCGCCCAAGCCTGGGCGATCGTCCAGGCAATGGACCGCTTGTTGGCAACCCCAAACACAATCCCGAATTTACCCGCCAATAGTGACATAGTATCAGATGAGTTCGCTGAAATCCGCCTCGCAGCGGCCGGGGAGAAGCCCCCGCCTCCACGGCGCTCAGGTCTAACAGAAACATCGCGGCGGAGCAAGCTGAACCCGGGGGAGTGCCCGCTCTGCGCCTTTCAGCCAGGGGAGCGAAGGGGACGGAGCTGGATGGAGACCAGCAAGGCCAGACCGACGACGAGCAGGGAACTGACGGCGAACACCCCGCTGTTCGCATACTGGGGGAGGAAATGGAGCGACGCGGCCCCGACCGCGGGACCAGCGCAGTTGCCGAACCCGATGGCGGCCTCATGGATCCCCCCATGCTCCCCCTTGGCGTCGCTCAGGTCCATCGAGTAGAAGAGGGACGAGTAATAGAGCAGGCCCAAGCCGGCTCCCAGGACGATCTGGGCGAGCAGAAAGCAGGGGAGGCTGGGGACGGCGAGGACGACGGTGAAGGCCCCGATCAGGCCGACGAACGCGGCCAGCAGCCAGCGGAACCGGTAATGCCACCCAGTCCAGCGCCAGAGCACCCAAAAAGCACCCAACCGCGCGAAGCACCAAACCGAGCAGCACAACCCGACCATCGTGAGGGAGAGGCCCAAGCGTTGGGCGACACCCGGCATGGCGGCGAGCAACGTGTTGATGGCGATGTAGCCGAACGGGTTCGCCAGCCAAGCCATCCGCAGGAACTTGTCGGCACCACCCGGGGGGAGCGGGTGCGGCACCGGCACCGGGGCCGCCAGGCCCCCGCCACCACGCGCCTCCGCCCGCCCTGCCAGTTGGGCCGCGCGGGCCTCCAGGAAAAAGACCAAAACGAGCTGCGCGAGATGAACAGCGGCGGGGAGGTAAAACAAACTGGACAGCCCGAGGCGGTTTATCAGGGCGCCGCCCGCAAAGTAACTGACCGCGGCGGTGGCGGCCCAGACGACATTGTACACCCCGAGCATGTGCTGCAACCCGGCGCGGCTCTCCCCCTCGCTCACCATCGCCTCCAGAGTAGGCCAGGTGAAGCTCATCCCGAGGATGATCACCCCGGTGGAAATGATCTGCGTGAGCGCTGACCCCGCGCCGGAACCGAGGGCCAGGCCGGCGATCATGGTCGCGAAGCCGATTTTCAGCGCGGTATAATAGCCGAACCGTTGCGCGAACCGCCCGGCCCCCCAGGCGAACACCATGTAGAGGCCGCCGTTGAGGGCCGCCAGGGCGAGGTTGGCACCACCACCAAACCCGTGGCGGCGCTCCATGAAGAAATAGAGATAGTAAAAGTAGTAAACGGTGGCGAGGGAGTTGAGCCCTTCCAGCACCAGATAACCCACTTTCAGGCGGCGCTGCGCCGCGCGAGAAGGGTCAGTAATCATACAGCCCTGCGTCCTGGGAATAGCCGCCCCCGTCCGGCCCCCCCATCATCCCGCCGAGCAGATCTCCCATGTCCTCCTCGATCTTCTCGGGGTCCTCCCCCGCCTCCAGGCGCCGGATGGCGACGTCGAGGTCCTTGGGAACCGATCCCGGGGGCAGCACATCCCGCATCCGGCGCATGAGCTGGCCCATCTGCCGCGGGTTGTTCTCGTCCACTCCAGCCATGTCGCGCTCCAAATCCATCATCGCCCGCTCGACCCGGGGGTCATCAAGGTCGGGCCCGGGCGCGCCCTCGCACTCCCCGCCGGGGGCGGCCGACGCCGGCTCACCCACCCCGCGCGGCATCGCGAAACGGCTCATCTGCTTCTGCATCGCTTGGTTGCCGCATTGGGGGCAAACCGGCAAACGATCAGGATTGAGCCGCTTGGACAGAAAACTGAAGATCTTCCTGCACTTGGGGCAGGCGTACTCGTAAATTGGCATACCATCCGTCGGCAGTGCAGGTTACCCCAAGATGGCCGCCGCGCAAGGCGATTATCCCGCCGCGCGGGGCCCGGCCCGGTCAATCGCGGCGGCGACCGGTGGGGCAACCGGGCAGTTCCGGCTGCATCCGGCGGAGCCCGTCGCCGTAACCAGGGTGTTTCCCTCACGGCGGGGTGGGGACGTCCCCGTCCCCACGTTCTCTTCTGCGCCTCCGGAGCAACGAAACGACACTTTCGCCGCCTTCGAGGCGTGATGCCGCCTGCGGCCTGACCGGGGACGAGACGTCCCCGCCCTATGGCGCCGCCGGTCAAGTCCTGGTCTCAGGGTGGAGGGGAGCGCCGCGAAGGTGGGTGGCCACGCCCAAACCGGCACGTGAGAATTCCCCGCGGGGGGAGGAACCCGCTCGGATCCGAGGCCGTATGCGGGCGGGAACCCAGCACCTCCGTGCGCCTCGCCTTGCCGACCGGCGGCCGGCCTACCCGGGGCTGCGCTCGCGGACTCGCTTGCCTCGGGCTGACGAACGCCGTCCTTTCGGGACTTGACGGCCTGGTCCCGGGTCGGTGGCGCGGGCCGGGCCTTTGGGGACCGTCTGGTTTAGCCTGACTTTCGATACTGGGCCACTTTTTTGGGGCGCGACCCTGGATTTGCTCGGTTTTTTCGGGTCCACCCGCCCAAGGTCTTCACTACACAGCCCCCTGGGGAACCTCCATTTTCGTC
>Ga0182030_10002535_pt1 | contig 38791 bp, 39 predicted proteins | sample 812S3MmetaG_FD_121299 | JGI IMG/M metagenome (GOLD analysis project Ga0182030, IMG submission 121299) | Permafrost microbial communities from Stordalen Mire, Sweden - 812S3M metaG (Illumina Assembly) | ecosystem: Environmental > Terrestrial > Soil > Wetlands > Permafrost | place: Sweden...
CAGGCCACGATCTGGGCCGACAAGGAAACCAATGCCTTGATCATCACCGCCAATGCGCGCGTGATGAAGGCGCTCGATGACATCATCGACAAGCTCGACATCCGCCGCGCGCAGGTGCTGGTGGAGGCGATCATTGCCGAGGTCGATGTCGATAAGACCTCAGACCTGGGCGTGAACTGGATCGTCAGTGGCGGCAAAAATGCACCGGCGGTCGGTGGCTTCATCAACCCGATCGGCGGCACCTCGATTGTCGATCTGTACAACAGCTACCTGGGTGTCAGCAGCGGCACCACCACCTCCACTGCCGGTGGCATCAGCGCGCCGCTGGGCGCGACCATCGGCATCGGCAATCTCTCCGCCAGCGGCGTGAGCTTTGGCGCGATCCTGCGCGCGCTGCAGGGCGATGCGCGCACCAACATCATCGGCACCCCCTCGGTGGTCACGCAGAACAACCAGGAAGCGAAGATGGAAGTCGGCCAGGAAGTGCCCTTCGTCACCGGTCAGTACACCAGCCAGGTCGGCACCAGCAGTGCCTTCCAGACGGTGCAGCGCGAGGAAGTGGGCACGATTCTCGATGTGACCCCGCAGATCAATCAGGGCGATGCGGTGTTGCTCAAGATCGATCTGGAAAGTTCCAGTCTCTCGGGCAGCGCCGGTGATGGCGGCAGTCTGATCACCAACAAGCGCTCGATCTCCACCAGCGTGCTGATCCGCGACGGCGGCACGCTGGTACTGGGCGGCCTGATCCAGAATTCGACCACCAACACCTCGAACTCAGTGCCGCTCCTGGGCAAGATTCCGATCCTCGGCGAGCTGTTCCGCACCCGCGACACCGAGAAGTCCAAGACCAACCTGCTGGTGTTCCTGCGCCCGCACATTCTGCGCAACGATGAGCAGGCGCAGATCCAGACCGAGGAACGCTACAAGTACATCCAGAATGAGCAGCGCCTGCTCAACAAGGATCCGGCCACCTGGGCGGTGCAGCCGCTGCAGCGGGCCGATCCGCTGGTCCCGATTCCAGCGGTACCCGAGAGCGGCAATGTGCCAAGCCCGCCGAGCGGGACCACGCCACCCATCCCGCTGCCGGATGCCGCGCCGATCCCGCCGCCTGGGCCGGCCACCTCGCCGGCCGCGGATCCAGCCACCGCTCCGGTGAGCAGGTAATGGCCGAGCCGGCACGGGCAGCAGCGGTCGCCGACGGGCGGGTACTGCCTTTTGCCTTTGCGCGCCGCTACGGCCTGCTGGTGCGCTCCACTGTCGATGGGCACGCCGACTGCGTCTATCGGCCGCCGGTGTCAGCTACGGCCGTGGCCGAGGTCCGCCGGCACCTGCGCATGCCACTCAAGCTCACAGCCGTTGAACCTGAAGTGTTCGATGCGCTGTTGCGCCATAATTACGAAGCCGGGAGCGAGTCGATGCAGGCGGTCGAGGGCCTGGAGGAGACCACCGATCTGGCCCACCTCGCGCAGGATCTGCCCGAGCAGGCCGACCTGCTCGAGAGCAACGATGATGCGCCGATCATCCGCCTGATCAACGCGGTGCTCACCCAGGCAATCCGCGAGAACGCCTCGGACATCCACATCGAACCGTTCGAGAACCGGCTGGTGGTGCGCTTCCGTGTCGATGGCGTGTTACGGGAAGTGCTGCAATCCAAGCGCGCGGTGGCCTCGCTGGTGGTCTCGCGCATCAAAGTCATGTCCAAGCTTGATATCGCCGAGAAGCGCCTGCCGCAGGATGGGCGCATCGGGCTGCGGATCGCCGGGCGGGCCGTGGATGTGCGCGTCTCAACCATCCCCTCCGGCCACGGCGAGCGCGTGGTGCTGCGGCTGCTCGATAAGCAGGCCGGGCGTCTGGAGCTGGGCGCGCTGGGCATGGATCCGAACATCCAGACGCTGATGGATGAGCTGATCCACAAGCCGCACGGGATTCTGCTGGTCACCGGTCCCACGGGCTCCGGCAAGACGACCACGCTGTACGCGGCGCTGGCGCGACTCAACGACAATACGCAGAACATCATGACGGTCGAGGATCCGATCGAGTACTACATCGATGGGATTGGCCAGACGCAGGTGAACACCAAGGTCGAGATGACTTTCGCACGCGGACTGCGCGCGATCCTGCGCCAGGATCCGGACGTGGTGATGATCGGCGAAATCCGCGACCTGGAAACTGCGCAGATCGCGGTGCAGGCCAGTCTCACCGGCCACCTGGTGCTCTCCACGCTCCATACCAACACCGCAGCCGGCGCGCTCACCCGGCTGCGCGATATGGGCATCGAGCCGTTTCTGCTCTCCTCGAGCCTGATCGGCGTCCTGGCCCAGCGCCTGGTGCGCGTCCTGAACCCAGCCTCGCGCGTGGCCTTCCAGGCCGGTGAGTACGAGCGGCGCTTGATCGGTCTTGAGCCCAATCAGCCCTCCCCGACCCTGTACCGGCCGGGCAACGATGCCAGCGGCGGCTACCGGGGCCGCACCGGCATCTACGAGCTGATCGTCGTGGACGATGCGATGCGCACCATGATTCATGATGGCGCCCCCGAGCAGGAACTGGAGCGTCATGCCCGAGCGACCACGCCCTCGATCCGCGAGGACGGGCTCGCGCGCGTCCTGCGCGGGGAAACCACCATTGAGGAAGTGCTGCGCGTCACCCGCGAGGACTGACGCCCGGCGCTTGAAATAACCACGCCATGGGTGCCTTCGAATACGTCGCGCTCGATGCCAGCGGCCGCCAGAGCAAGGGGCTGCTGGAGGCCGACACCCCGCGCCATGTGCGTCAGCTGCTGCGCGAGCGCGCGCTGCTGCCGGTCAGCGTCACGGAGCTGAGCGAGCAGGAATCGGAAGCGGGCAGTTTTTGGACCCGGATCTCACTGGCCCGGCGGGTCTCGGCGGGCGATCTGTCCTTGATGACCCGGCAGCTGGCAACGCTGGTGCGCGCCGGGCTGCCGCTCGAGGAAGCGCTGCTGGCAGTCTCGCAGCAAACCGAGCGGCCGCGAGTACAGAGCATCCTGCTCGGCGTGCGGGCCCGGGTCGTCGAGGGTCACCCCCTGGCCACCGGCCTGGCCGATTTCCCGCGCGTGTTCCCGGAGATCTATCGCGCCACAGTAGCGGCCGGCGAGAGTTCGGGGCACCTGGATACTGTGCTCGAACGGCTGGCCGACTACACCGAGGGCCGCGAACAGATCCGCCAGAAGGTGCTGGGTGCGATGCTCTATCCGATCGTGCTCACGATCCTGTGCGCCGGCATCGTCTCGTTCCTGCTGGCCTACGTGGTACCCAAGGTCGTGGCAGTGTTCGAGACCAACAAGGCCAAGCTGCCGCTGATCACTACGATTGTCGTGGGGACCAGCAACTTCCTGCGCCACTACGGGCTGCTGCTGATCGTAGTGATCGGACTGGCCATCTTTGCCTTCAGCCGCTGGGTGCGTGATCCGGCGGCGCTGCGCCGCGTCCACCGGCTGCTGCTGCGCCTGCCGCTGGTGGGCAAGCTGCAGCGCGGTTTCAACACGGCGCGCTTCACACGTACCTTCTCGATCCTGACCGCAAGCGCCGTACCGGTGCTCGATGCGCTTAGAATCGCGAGCGAGGTGATTACCAATCTGCCGATGCGCGATGCGGTGGCCGAGGCCAGTGCGCGCGTGCGCGAGGGCGCCCCGATCGGGCGCTCGCTGGCAGCCAGCCGCATGTTCCCGCCGATGATGATCCACCTGATCTCAAGCGGTGAGTCGAGCGGCGAGCTCGAAGCGATGCTCGAGCGGGCGGCGGTGAATCAGGAGCAGGAGGTCAACACGCTGGTGACCGCGATGACCGGGCTGCTGGGCCCGCTGCTGATCGTCGCGATGGGCATGATTGTCATGGTGATCGTGATCGCGATGCTGTTGCCCATTTTTGAGATGAACAGCCTAATCCGCTAGTCCGACCGTTGCATCCTGCCACGCTTGGAAGTATGTTCGGCCGCGATGACGGATGCGCATTTGAGCCGCAGCCGGCAGGTTCGACTGGAAACATCACCGTAAGTTAACGCTGTAAGCGCAAGACCTATGGGCGGGAATTCAGATTCGGATGAATTCGAGGACGACGACGGCGAGGAGATCGCCGCCGATGAGGACCTCGATCTGGACCGGGCCATGAAAGACATGGAGATCGGTAAGCGTCGTGCGGCCAAGGCCGGGGAGCCGGCGTGGCGACGCCTCGAGCAGCGGATGGAGCAGAAGCACACCGCCGAGCTGATCAGCGATTTCGAGGACTACAAGATCGGCGATGAACCGGGCAGCCACGGGCGCTCCCGGCCCAAAGGCCCGCGTTAGGCGCTGGCGCGTACCGCCGCGGGCGATTCACCGGCCAGGCGCAGCACGCCCACGACGACCCCTTCGATCAGCACCGCCTGCTCGCGCAGGTCCACCCGCAGCGGCTTGAACTCGCGGTTCTCGGGCATCAGCCACACCACGGTGCCATCCTGCCGGTAACGTTTCACCGTCACCTCATCGTCGATGCGTGCCACCACAATCTGTCGGTTGCGCACCTCGGCGGTGCGATGCACAGCGACCAAATCCCCATCAAGGATCCCGGCATTCTTCATGCTCATGCCGACCACCTTGAGGAGGAAATGGGGCCGTGGACTGAACAGTGTCGGATCGATCCGCAGGTGATCGACGATGTGTTCTTCGGCCAGGATCGGCTGGCCGGCTGCCACCCGTCCGACCAGCGGCAGCCCGAGCTGCTCGCGCATCGTGTCCATCAGGCGGATACCCCTGGAGGAGCCGGCCAGCAGCTGGATACAACCCTTGCGCGCCAGTGCCCGCAGATGCTCCTCGGCCGCATTGGGAGAGCGGAATCCCAGCTCGGTGGCGATCTCGGCCCGCGTCGGCGGCATGCCGGTCTCGACGATGCAACGGCGGATCAGCTCAAGGACTTGCGACTGGCGGGGGGTCAGATCGGACATGCTGTGATTATATACAGTTCGGTCCAATCCTCAAGTACTTCTGCAACGGATCACGTGCTAGGTTCGGCAGCGCACATTTTGCCGTGCAAATTTGGGCGCACCATGTCGTCGGGCGCAGACACAGACCAATCAGCTATTGCTTTCGATCGCTAATTTTGGTCAAGTTGCGCCTCCGCAAACCTCACGTCGCAGCAACTTGCTGGCGTGGCGCGGTAGAACCCACATGCAAGTACAAGGGGATGAGACGATGAATAAGGCAATAATTGTGAAGCTGGCTGCTGCGGCGGTTGTAGTCGGGCTGGCAGGTTGCACGGACCTCAAGCCGTTGCAGGCCCAAGTCGACACGCTAAAGTCACAGGTCGCCACGCTGCAGTCGGGCTTGGCCGCGCACGTTGCGGACAAGACCGATGCGAATGCCGCTGCGAAGGCCGAGGCTGACGCTCAGGCTGCTGCCAGGGCTGCCGCCGCTGCTCAGAGCACCGCCAACCAGGCGCTGTCAGCCGCCCAGGCCGCCCAGGCCGGCGTCGATGCGACCAATGAGAAGATCGATCGCATGTTCAAGAAGTCGGTGTCCAAGTAAGACCGACCTGACCTTAAAACCATTAAGGTTCGAAAGACGCCGCGCCTATGCGCGGCGTTTTTTTGCGCCGGGGTGTTACTACGCATAGGACCCCTTCGGTCGGTTTATCATGGACTTGGATAGATCCGGAAACCGCCGAAATACGAAACTCGATTTCCGGCCGTGCAGTGTAACTTAGGGCCTTGCGCCGGCTATCGGGGGCCACTTGCCCGGCCCCCATAGATGGCCCTCCTGCCGTCTTAATAGCCCGCCCAAATTTCACCGGCGAGCGCACTGTCTGGTAGCTGTCGGGCGTTGGGGGCTACCCAGAAACCTCTGGCGACCTCACCATCACCTCCTGAACCACATGTCAGGGTGTGGCTGCGTTGGTAGATCAGCATCACGCTGATCTACTATTCCAAAATGGCACCGACGCGATCAAGGAGTTTGTTCAGTGGGCCTGATGCCTTTGCCGACTGGGCTAGCAAATCTTCCCACTTATCTGGTGGGTGACCGCTGGAGAGCATTTTCCCGAAGACTCTGTACGCATCATCTTTGCTGTTGTATGCGCGCTTCGTTTCTTCATCGTTGACCCAGACATAGACAATGATCTTGGATTTGTCGTCATATCGAAAAAACAATCGGTACTGCTGAAGAAATTTTGCGCGAAACCAGTGCTTGTAGCTCGCACCCAGGGTATCGCCTTGGCGAAACTTCGAAGCTGATGGATCTTGCGGGACGTCGTTCAAGTAAAGCTTTGAAATGGCCGCAAGTCGTTTAGTCGCGTTCTTGCTAACGTAGCCCGCCGGATCTTTCTTTTGCAGCGCCTCGACTTGCGAAACTAGCCTCTCGAGCTGTTCAATGATCAGGGGATGCAAAAACACCGACCACCCATTCAAGGTGATCGGCGCGATGGGCGGCTTTGTCATTCATCGTCCGGAGAAAGCGCGGCGTCGAGATCCACGTCGATGTGGCCGACGAGTCTCTGAATGCGATTGTGCAGATCTCCGCCAAATGCCCGGAGATTTTCCGGATGCTGCTCAATATCACGAGCAAGAAAATCCAGGAATGGCGCCAGCGTAGGATCGGCATTTTCGTCGCGCGCAACAACGCGCTCTACGATGACGCTGCCGTCTGAGAGAACCGAGTAACGGATCTTGTCCCGCTTGCCGAGTTTCAGAACACGACGGATCGGATCCGGCACAGTCGTCTGATAACGATCGGTGAGCGTGGACTCAACTTCCAATGTAGCGGCGGCGCGCATGACACTTTCCTCGAACAACCTTCGGGACGTATAGTAATGCGATTGAATTACCTAGGTCAATACTGGTAGCATGACATTTTATCTTTGCATTATCAACGCGTTAGGAGCAACCAAGCGAGAAGCGACGCCGATTCCCAAAATCTCCCGTGGCGCAGCAGGATCCGAGCTCCTAAGGTGGCAGCAGCACTCGATCGCCCCGCTAAGATCAGTCAGGGCGGAGACTGAAAAGCATTCCGCGAAGAGATCGTTACCCTGCAGGCACAGACCGCCGGTGACGGAGAATACGTAAAAGGCAGGAAAGCCTGGAAAACGGATAGTTCTCCTTTAAACCAGCCTCCCTGGGTGGTTTCTCATGGACTTGGATAAACCTAGAAACCGCCGAATTACGAACCGGCGTGCGGCGTGAATCCAGCCCGTGTTTTAAATTGCAGCGCGCAATCCCGGCAACGCGAGCTGCGTATCCTGCGACCTGATCAGGGCCTTGCGTAAACCGAACGAGGGGCCGCGATAACGATGAATCTGATCGAGGCGAGCGCGGGCTTTATGCCTGCGATTATAGTTGGCCGAGATTTCAATAACGCAGCAGCGCCGAGCCCCAGGTCAGGCCACCACCGAAGGCCTCGAGCAGCAGCAGCTCGCCGCGCTTGATGCGCCCGTCACGCACGCCCACATCGAGGGCCAGCGGCACCGAGGCGGTTGAGGTATTGCCATGATCCTGCACGGTGACGATCACCCGCTCCATCGGTATCCCGAGCTTGCGGGCCGTGGCCTGGATAATGCGGATGTTGGCCTGGTGCGGCACCAGCCAGTCGATCGCATCCTTCGACAGGTGGTGGAACGCCAGCGTCTCATCGACAATCTGGCCGAGCTTGGTCACCGCCAGCTTGAACACTTCGCCACCCACCATGCGGACCAGGTTGCCTTCCGGTGGCGTACCGCGCGAGACCCCACCGGTGCAGTACAGCAGCTCATGGAAGGCGCCATCCGCTTTCAGGTGCGTGGAGAGCACGCCCGTTTCGGCATCCGGAACTAGCACCACGGCGCCGGCGCCATCGCCAAAGAGAATTGCCGTGCCGCGGTCATTGTGATCGGTGATGCGCGAGAGCGTCTCGGAGCCGACCACCAGCGCGCACTTGGATTCGCCTGAGCGCACAAACTTGTCGGCGATCGAGAGCGCATAGATAAAACCGCTGCAGGCTGCTTCGACACTGAAGGCGGGACCGCCGCGGCAGCCCAGGCGCCCTTGCAGCAATACGCCGCAGTTGGGGAACACCAGATCCGGCGTGGTCGTGCCAACAATGATCAGATCGATCTTATCGGGCGTAAGTCCGGCAGCCTCGAGCGCGCGGCGCGCCGCGTGCTCGGCCATATCGACAGTGGTTTCACCGGGAGCAGCCATATGGCGGCGCTCGATGCCGGTGCGTTCGCGGATCCACGCATCGGTGGTATCCATGCGCGCTTCGAAATCAGCGTTGGTGACAATATGCGCCGGCAGGTAGCTGCCGGTGCCAGCAATGCGCGCAAACATGGGACAGCAGCCTCCGGCGCTCGCCCGCTAGCGGGCGGCGGGAGTGCTTATTCCTTCCCTTCGGCGTCTGCGGCCTTCTCGATCACGCGTTTGCCGCGGTAGAAACCGTCCGGCGTAATGCAATGGCGCAGGTGCGTCTCGCCGCTGCGCGAGTCGATCGACAGTGCCGGTGCCGGCAGCTTATCGTGCACACGACGCATGCCGCGGCGGGAGGGGGTTCGGCGGCTCTTTTGTACGGCCATGGTCGATCAACTCCTAAAACGAACAGTCATTAACCTTCGAAAAAATTCTGTCAGTCGCGCTCGATCTTCAGCGCGGCGGCGCTTTGCCCAGCAGCGCCCGCAAATCAGCAAACGGCCGCTGCGTCTCGCTCACTGGCATCGCCACTGCAGCCTCGGCGGCTGGCTCGAGCAGCTCCTTGGCCAACGGACCGCAATCGCGCGCGAGCAGATGCCGCGGCACGACCGGAAGCGAGAGCAGCACTTCCTCGGCAATGAGCCCCGCGAGCGTCACTTCACCGGCGCTCGAGAGCACTGTCTCCCACTCCGCCGGGACCGCATCGGCCTGCGCGCTGCTGGCCACCACCGCCACGCGCGAACTCGAGGTCAGCTCCTGCATCATCGGCTCCAGGCAGCGCTGGCAGGTCATCGGCACCGAGCCCTGGATGGCCACATCCACTATCGGCAGCCCCTGTTCGCGCGCAAAGCGCAGCGTTGCATGGACCGTTCCCCTGGCGCTCGCCCACTCGGCAGGCAGACCCGGCAGTTCCTCGAAGGGCACCGCGAGATTAAATTCCGCGCGTGCTGCCGCCAGGTTGGCAACATCACGCGGTATGGTCCAGCCGGCGGACATGGGGCGCGTATAATAGGTTTGAGATTGCGGCAAGTCAAAGCCGTTTATACTTCTAACTCATTGTTTCTCCATTGGTGATTGCTTGCCTGCTGCGCCCCGACTGATCCTCGCCTCGACCTCCGTCTACCGCCGCCAGCTCCTAGAGCGTCTCAAGCTGCCCTTCGAGGTCGCCAATCCAGGGATCGCCGAGCCGCACTACCCTGGGGAAGCCCCGCCTGCCCGCAGTGCCCGGCTGGCCGCCGAAAAGGCCCAGGCGGTGGCCCTGCTCCATCCCCAAGCCCTGGTGATCGGGAGCGATCAGGTGGCCGTCTGCCGCGGCCAGGTGCTCGACAAACCCGGCAGCGAGGCAGGCTGCTGGAGCCACCTGCGGCTACTGTCGGGTTCGGTGGCCGAGTTCTTCACCGCGGTGGCGCTGGTGGGCCCTGAGCCGGGCACACTGCTCGCTTTCACGGACCTCACCCGGGTGCATTTCCGCCTGTTGAGCGAGGCCGAAATCCGCCGTTATGTCAGCGCCGAAAAGCCCTACGACTGCGCGGGCGGCTTTCGTGCCGAGTCCCTTGGCATCAGTTTGTTCGAGCGCATCGAGAGCGAGGACCCTTCCGGCCTCGTCGGACTGCCGCTGATTGCGCTCAGCAGAGCGCTGCGCGCCGCCGGCTTCGAACTACCGTGAGCGGCGCCGATCGGGCACACGGCCAGTGCGCTTGGCTTTGGACTTGAGGCTCAGCTGATCGAGCACTTGCTTGAGTGCCTCCGGCAGCGGCACGCTGATGTCCACCTCGGCGCCGCCCGGCCATGTAAAGCCACAGTGATGAGCATGCAGGAACATGCGCGTGAGGCCGAGCTCGCGCATGCTGGTGTTGAACTCCTTCTGCCCGTACTTGTCATCGCCCGCTACCGGATGACCGCAGTAGGCCGCATGCACGCGGATCTGGTGGGTGCGGCCGGTGTGCAGCGTAGCCTCCAGCAGCGAGGCGCGCGTGCCATAGCGCTCAACCAGACGAAATTCCGTGCGCGCCGATTTGCCACCTTCGGCCGCGCGCACCGTGCGCTCCCCGCCCACCCGCGTATCGGTGCGCAGCGGCACATCGATGATCTTGTGCCCGAGCTCCCAGCCGCCGGCGACCAGGACCAGGTAACTCTTGAGTACTTCACCATCACGCAGCAGCGCATGCAGAGCGCGCAGCGCAGCACCGGTCTTCGCCACCAGCAGGCAGCCGCTGGTGTCCCGATCCAGCCGGTGCGCAAGCTCCAGAGTTTGATCGGGCCGCGAAGCACGCAGCGCTTCGATCACACCGAAGGACAGACCGCTCCCACCGTGCACGGCAACACCCGCGGGCTTGTTGAGCGCGATCAGCTTTTCATCCTCAAACACGATCGAGCGCTCGAGCGACTCGGTGAGGGTCACCGGCACCCGGGGCGCCATCGGGGTCGCTGCCGCTGGCGGGCTCAAGCCATCGCGAACCGGCGGCACCCGTAGCTTGTCGCCGCTTTGCAGGCGCTGCTCGGGACTGGCGCGGCGGCCATTGACCCGTACCTCGCCCTTGCGGATCAGCCGGAAGATGCGGCTGCGCGGTACTCCGGGCAGCAGCCCGGTGAGCACCCGATCCAGCCGCTGGCCGGTATGCTGCTCGTCGATCGCGACCTGCTGGACGCGGCTGCGCGCGGCGCCTGCAGGCGCACTGCGAATCTCTTCAGCCACGCGGCCTCCTCGTAAACCATTGTTTTAGAAATAAACTGTCGCTATACTGAACCGGTTGCGCAGCGGGCCGACTACATAAAGTTAAGGCCACGCGCGGCAACAAGACTGCGGCAATGCGCCGCATGGTAGTTGGTCCTCGGTGTCGAGGCCATCGTGTGAGTCGGCCGACCAGGTCGTAGCCCTCGCCCCGTAACAGCTCCTCAAAAGGTTGAGCCCGGCGAGCGCACCCGGTCAGCGGACCCCTTTAGGATTTCCGGCGCGCCGTCCCGCAATGGGCGGCGAACAGCAAAATCGATGAACAATCGCGAGCGCCGCCTTTCAATCCTCAGGATTCCTGCTGCCCTGGTATATCGGCGGTGCCGTCTGTGATCAGACGCCTGCCTTGCCTGCCGGCCCCTCACCTTAATGTGGTAGGGGCAAATGAAGAGAATGCTTGTCAATGCAACTCAGCAAGAAGAGTTGCGCGTAGCACTGGTTGATGGTCAGAAACTTTACGATCTGAGTATCGAGTTACCGTCCCGCGAGCAGAAGAAGGCTAACATCTATAAAGCGCGGATCTCGCGCGTCGAGCCCTCGCTCGAAGCCTGCTTTGTCGATTATGGCGCACAGCGCCACGGCTTTCTGCCGTTAAAGGAAATCTCCCGCGAATACTTCCGCAGCCAGCCGCAGGGCGGGCGCATGAACATCCGCGAGCTCGTGACCGAAGGCCAGGAAATGGTCGTGCAGGTGGAGAAGGAGGAGCGCGGCACCAAGGGTGCGGCCCTGACCACCTTCATCTCGCTGGCCGGCCGCTTCTTGGTCCTGATGCCCAATAACCCCCGGGCCGGCGGCGTTTCGCGTCGCATCGAGGGCGAGGATCGGGATCAGATGCGCGAAGTCATGAGTCAGCTGCAGGTCCCCGAGGGCATGGGCGCCATCATCCGCACCGCGGGCGTCGGCCGCAGTGTCCAGGAGCTGCAATGGGACCTTGATAATCTGAAGACCCAATGGGAAGCGATCGATCAGGCCGGCCAGGGCCGCAGCGCGCCGTTTCTGGTCTATCAGGAAAGCGATGCGGTGACCCGCGCACTGCGCGATTACCTGACCGATGACATTGGCGAGATCCTGGTCGATGACCCTGCGGCCTACGGCAAGGCGCAGGAGTACATGCAGCGTTTCATGCCCGCCGATGCGCAGCGCATGCTCAAGACCTACACCGATGATATTCCGCTATTTACCCGCTACCAGATCGAGAACCAGATCGAGTCGGCTTACGCCCACAAGGTCCAGTTGCCCTCCGGCGGGAGTCTGGTGATCGATTACACCGAGGCGCTGGTGTCGATCGACATCAACTCGGCCCGCGCCACACGCGGGAGCGATATCGAGACCACGGCCACCAATACCAATCTGGAGGCGGCCGAGGAAATCGCCCGGCAGCTGCGGATTCGTGACATTGGCGGCCTGATTGTCATCGACTTCATCGACATGGAGTCGACCAAGAATCAGCGCGATGTCGAGGATAAGCTGCGCGATGCGGTCAAGATGGATCGGGCACGCATCCAGATCGGGCGCCTCTCGCGCTTTGGCCTGCTGGAGATGTCGCGCCAGCGCCTGCGACCGAGCTTGGGCGAGTCCTCACACCTGGTGTGTCCGCGCTGCATCGGCATCGGCAGCATCCGCAGCGTCGAATCCCTGGCGCTCTCGATCCTGCGCCTGGTCGGCGAGGATGCCCGCAAGGAGCGCACCAGCCGCATCATCGTGCAGACGCCGGTGGATGTGGCCACCTACCTCATCAACGAAAAGCGCGACTGGCTGCGCACCTTTGAAGAGAAGACCAAGGTCGGGATCATGGTCGTGCCGAACCCGCACATCCAGACTCCCGAGTACTCGATCCGCCGCATCCGCGAGGATGAGGCGGGCCTGTCTGATCTCAATCAGCCCAGCTATCAGATCCCGGTTCCGCCGATTGTGGCTGATCCGAATGCTGAGGCGGCCCGCAAGGCCGCAGTAGAGCCGCCGGCCGTCGTAGCGATCATGCCCACCACGGCCGCCCCGCCCTCGATCGCCCCGGCTCCGATGGCCGCGGTCGCTCCAGCACCGAGCCTGCCCCCGCGTGGCCTGAGCTTCTGGGCACGGCTGAAGTTCCTGTTCACCGGCGATGCCGTGGCCAGCGAACCCGGAGCAAGCCAGGAGGCGCGTGCTCCCCAGGGCAGCCGCCGTGAAGGTCCCTCAGGACCGCGTCGCGATGGCCGCAGCGGCGGACGCGATCGTTATGGCCGCAGCAGCGGCGGCGATCGGGATCGCGATCGTGACCGCAACAATCGCAATGGACCCCGCAATGCCGATGGCCGTCCCGGCGAGCCGCGTCGCGATGAACCACGCCGCGAGTCCCCGCGTCGCTTCGAGTCCCGCAACGAGGGGCCACGCCGCGATGAACCGCGCCGCGAAGAGCCCCGCCGCGATGAACCGCGCCGCTTTGAACCGCGGCGTGAGGAGCCGCGGCGCGATGAACCGCGTCGCGAGGAGCCGCCGCGTGAAGCCCCGCGTGAGAACGCCCAGGAGAACCGTTCGGAGGCCAACGGCGCACCGCGCAATGGCAACGGCGGTGGCATGGGCGAGCAGGAGCTCAATCGGCCCGAGGGCGAACGGAGCGAACGCACCGGGCGCTCACGCCGCGGCGGGCGTCGCCGTCGTCGTGGCGGTGCCGGCAGGGATGGCGGCATGGGCGGCCCAGGCGGGCAGAACGGTGGCGCACCGGAGGGCAATCGATCCGAATTCGCAGGCGATGTGAACGGCAACGTCGCACCGCCGCTGTTCCCCGGCGAATCACGCCCGGGCTCGGAGCAGTTTGATTTCGGGCCCTCGAGCGCGCCGCAGCGCCATGAAGAAGCGCACCACGAGGAGCCTCGTGGTTATCAGGAACCGCAACGCGAGCCGCAGCGGGAGCGTGCCCCTGAGCCGCAGCGCGAGAGTGCGCCACCGGCCAGTTCAGCGCCGGGTGGCTCCAGTGGTGGTGGCGATAATTTCCCGCCAGCACCGCCGCCGCGCCCGCATGTCGTGTGGTCTTCGGCGCCCGCGACCGAGAGCCATCCGGAGGATCTGCATCGAGAAGATTAGTCTCAGCAATTGCACAGCCTTGTGAAAAAAGGGCGGCGGAGGCAACCTCCACCGCCCTTTTCTTTCGGGCGAAGAACGAAGTGGGAACTTAGGGTTCGAGCATCAGCGCGACCCGCGCAACATCCTCGGCCGTGTTCACATCGGGCCCTGGCAACGCCACGCTGTCGCCGACCCGGATATCCATGCCATGTTCGAGCGCGCGCAATTGCTCGAGCCGCTCGAAATGCTCGAGCTGCGTCGGCGCGTTTGAGGCCAGTTTTACCAGCGCGCCCACGCGATAGGCATAGATACCGATGTGGCGGCGCGCGCCGCTGAAGCTGCGCTGGCTAGAAAGGCCCGCCGGAGCCCCGTCCCGATGCCAGGGAATCGGCGCCCGGCTGAAGTAGAGCGCACGCTGATGAAGATCCGTGACGACCTTGACCACGTTCGGATCCAGCATCGCCTGGAGCGATGTGATCTTGGCCGCGAGCGTTGCCACCTGCGCAGTCGGGTGCTGAGCGAGCACGGCAGCGACCTGATCAATGAGTTCGGGCGGCATCAGCGGCTCATCGCCCTGCAGATTAACGATGATCTGATCCTCGGCCCAGGACTTCAGGCGCGCCACTTCGGCAATCCTATCGGTTCCGGACTGATGGGAGATCGAGGTCATCACGACCGGGGCGCCAAAGCTCTGGGCCGCTTCGGCGATGCGATCATCATCGGTCGCTATGCACACATCGATGGCGCGACTGCGGCGCGCGCTCTCGTAGACCCACTGGATCAGCGGTTTCTCGGCGATGCGCAGCAGCGGCTTGCCGGGCAGGCGCGTCGAGGCAAAACGCGCCGGGATGACCACGCGAAAATCGCTCATCAGCGCTCCAGCAAAGGATCGCTGGAATCGAGCAGGCGCGCTTCCTCCTCGAGCATGATCGGCACGCCATCGCGAATGGGAAAGGCCAGGCGATCGGCATGGCAGACCAGCACCGATTGCGCGCGCTCAAAATGCAGCGGGCCCTTGCACACCGGGCAGGCCAGGATATCGAGCAGTCGCGCTTCCATGAAAATTCTCCTGAGCAGCTCTGCAGCTGCATCCTCACTAAACTCGGCCACGACCGGCAGGTACCAGCACTCGGGGCCGGCCAGTGTGCGGCATTTTACCGCATCCTTCTCGGTCATCAGGAGCGGTAGCGGCTCCGGAAACCTAAGATCGGTCGCCTGGTAGCGGTAATGATCGGCAAAAGCATGGCGCTTGACCTTAAGTCCCGCCTGCTCGAGGGTAGCGAAGAAGCGCTCCGGATGGCCGATGCCGGCCAGCCCATGTACGCTGCGCCCGGCCCAGGCGGCTAAATCTTCACATCGTCCGCTGCCGTCCACCGCCTGCAGCTGCGCACCGCGCAGGTGCATGCGCAGCGCGCCCGGCCATACGGCGGGGCCTTCGCCATTGAGGACCACGGCGGTCACGCCCTTGAGCCGTGTGGAGCGTTCGCGCAGCGGTCCCGCCGGCAATAAAAGGCCATTGCCAAATCCGCGCAGCCCATCGATAACTGCAATCTCGGCCTGCCGCTCCAAGCGTAAGTGCTGCAGGCCATCGTCCGCGAGAATGAGGTTCACACCCGCGCTGACCAGCAGGCGCGCAGCGGCTACGCGATCGGCGCCGACGGCGACCGGCAGGCCACAGCGCTGCGCCATCAACAAGGCCTCATCACCGACGCTGTGCACGTCACTGTCAGTGTTGACTCGCTGCACGCCACCGCCCGCGCGCCCATAGCCGCGCAGGACGATGCCGACGCGGAAGCCGCAGCGACTCAATGCCTGGGCGAGCCACAAAGTCAGCGGCGTTTTGCCCGTGCCCCCGACCGTGATATTGCCAATCACCACGACCGGACAACCGGGCAAGTGGCTGCGAAAGACTCCGCTGCGATACAGCAGGCGACGGCTGGCAGCCGCGAGCGCAAACAGCCACGAGCACACTCGCAGCAGCAGCGGCACCCGTCCTCCCCCATACCACATGCCCTGCAGCCAGCCTGACATGGCCCGTTACTCCTTGAGAGCGACCCGCAGTTGCCTGCGAATGCGGTTCAAATGTTGAATTGGAGCGCGTGCAGCTGCGCGTAGACCGCGCCGCGCTCCAGCAGCTGCGCGTGGGTGCCGGACTCGACGATCGCGCCATCCTGCATCACCAGGATCAGATCGGCCCGCTCAATGGTCGAGAGCCGGTGCGCGATCACAAAGGTAGTGCGGTTCTTCACCAGCCGCTCGAGCGCGGATTGGATGTGACGTTCCGAGGCAGTATCGAGCGCGCTCGTGGCCTCATCAAGGATCAGGATCGGTGTATCGCGCAGCAGCGCACGGGCGATTGCAATCCGCTGGCGCTGCCCGCCGGAGAGCAGCGTGCCGCGATCACCCAACACGGTGTCAAGGCCCTGTGGGAGTTCGGCGACAAACTCCTGCACGTAGGAAGCTTCCAGCACCTCAGCGAGCCGCGCCTCATCAACACCCTCGAGGCCAAAGAGAATGTTATTGCGCACCGATTCGTTGAAGACGACCACTTCCTGGCTGACCAGGCTCATTTGGGCGCGCACTTCGCGGCGCGGGCAGTCGCGAATATCCACACCATCAATCAGCACTGCACCGCTCACAGGATCGTAGAAGCGCGGCAGCAGCGACACGAGTGTCGATTTGCCGCTGCCCGATCGCCCGACGATCGCGACTGTCGCGCCAGCCGGCACCTTGACACTGATGTGGCGCAGCACCGGGCCTTTCTCGTCGGAGTAAGTAAAGTTCACGTCGCGAAATTCTACCGCGCCACGCGCGCGCCCCAAGTGCTGCCCGCCGCCGGCGGGCTCCGGCGGGGTATCGAGCACCTGGAACAAGCCGGCGCCAGCCGCCAGGCTTTGCTGCAGCGGTCCGCTCACCGCCACGAGGCGCCGCATCGGTTCCGGGATCATCAATAATGCGGCCATGAAGGTCACAAAATCGTGCAGCTGCATTTGGCCCGCGCGAATTTCCCGTGTCGCGATGTACAGCACCAGCGCCAGGCCGAACGACAGAATCATCTGCACGATGGGGTTACTGCTGGCCCGGGCATTGATCAGGCGCACGTTGGAGCGGCGATTCAGCTCATTGGCGGCATCGAACAGCGCATCCATGTGACGCTCGGCGTTGAATACCTTGACCACACGGTGCGCATCAATCGCCTCCTTGGCCACGCGCGTGACATCGCCCATCGAGTTTTGGATGCGGGTCGCGTAGCGGCGGAAGCGCTGGTTGACGCTACGGACCAAGCTGGCCATCACTGGCGCAACCAGCAGCGAGACGATCGCCAGGTGCCAGTTCTTGTAGAACAGCGCGCACAGCAGCACCAGGATCGTGGCCGAGTCGCGGATCAGCACGGTAGCCGAATTGGTGGTCGCATCGGCCACCAGCTCGGCGTTATAGGTCAGGCGCGAGAGCATCGGGCCGGAGGACTCGCGCTCATAGAATGCCGTGGGCAGACACATGTAATGCGCGAACAGCTCGGCCCGCATTTTGCGGATCATCTGCCGCCCGACGTAGGCCGGACAGTAGTTGGACAGGTAATCGCCGATGCCGCGCAGCAAGAAAATGCCGATGATCGCAAACGGCAGGTATCCAAACATCGGCAGCGCCGCCTGGGCGGTGTCCGCGCTCTTGAAGAAGGTCTGGATGAACCACAGGAATGCCAGATTCACGCACGCATAGAGCACCATGCCGACGATGCCCAGCGCAAACATGCGCCAGTGCGGGCGCGCGTAGCGAAACAGCCGCCGGTAAACTTCGCGGGCCGAGAGCGTCGCAGCCGGCGTGTTCAAGGGGTTTCGGTTCCGGAGGAATGGGTCGTCAGAATATTCAGCTGCGTGTAGCCGAGTTTCCCCAGTACATCCATCGCCGTGACCACCGACTGGTGGCTGGCGCGGCCATCGGCTCGGATGCTGACCTGCGCACTGCGATCCTCGCCCACTACCTGCACGATCGCGCTGCGCAGTGTGTCAGGGCTGCCGTTGATCAGTTCGCGGTCATTGACCAGGTAGGCATCTTTGGCGGTTACCGCGATGACCAGCGGTACGCCGCCAGGCCGCTCCAGCGGCACAGCACTCGCGTTGGGCAACTGGATGCGCAGCCGTCCTTCACCGACAAAGGAGGAGGAGAGCATGAAGAACACCACCAGCATCAGCACCACATCGATCAGCGAGACCACGTTGATCTCGGGCTCTTCCATGCGACGTGGCTTGAAGTTCACGAGTGCGTCTCGGGCGCCGCCTGGTCGCGCCGTAGGCGGTCAGCTTCCTCGACCGCATCGGCCAGGCGGATGGAATCCTTCTCCATGGCCACTACGATGCGCTCGACCCGGCCGCGCAGGTACCGATAGGCAAAGAGCGAGGGGATTGCGACGCACAGGCCGGCGGCGGTGGCCACCAGTGCCTCGGCAATGCCGCCGGAGAGTGCGCGCGGGTCGCCTGCCCCACCGGCTTCAATTGCATTGAAGGCCTTGATGATGCCGGTCACGGTTCCGAGCAGGCCCAGGAGCGGCGAGACGCCCGCGATCGTGCCCAGCGTATTGAGATAACGTTCGAGCTCGTGCACCACATGCCGCCCGGTGTCCTCGAGCCGCTCCATCAGCATGGTACGCGGACGGTGGCGGTTGAGCAGCCCCACGGCCAGCAGTTTGCCGAGCGGGGAGTTTTGCTCCAGGGCATGAATCATCGGCTCGGTGATCTGGTTGCCTTCGATCAGCTGCCAGACGCGACGCGTGAGTTCCGGGGGCAGCACGCGCCGCTCCTGCAGCGTCCACAGTCGCTCAAGAATGATGGCTGCCGCAACGACGGAGCACAGGATGATGGGCCACATCATCAGACCGCCTGCCCGCACGATTTCCCACATCCGCCCGTCTACCCCGTTCACATTTTTCGAAGTGGATCATGATACCGAAGCCGAATGTCTGAAATAAGCCTTTCGGGGCCGCGCCTGCGCTTCTGGCGCCGCTCCAGGGCCCCGGCGGCGCATATCGTGACGGATGCCTTCCCCGTCCGGGACTCAAGGCTGCTACAGTCGTATCCGCATGCCGCGTCGCCTCGTCAAGCGCCTATACGTCTGGGTACATCACCGCAAACATCGCTGGTATCTGCGGGTATTTGGCGATCGCATTACCGATCCGCACCTGTGGACGCTCAACCGCCACTCGATCACCGCCGCCTTTGGATTTGGTGTGGCGATCGGGTTTATTCCGCTGCCGATGCACACCTTGATCGCGGTATACGTGGCACTCTCGCGGCGCCTGAATCTGCCGGTGCTGCTGGCCAGCACCTGGGTCAATAATCCACTGACCGCGGTGCCGATGTACTTTGGCGCCTACTGGGTCGGATCGCACATCCTCGGCACGCCAATTCATCACTTTGCCTTCGAGCCGAATTGGCACTGGATCGAGCATGGCCTGGGCCCGCGCTGGAAGCCGTTTCTGCTCGGCTGTCTGGTCAGCGCTATCGCCAGCGGCTTGCTGGCCCGCTACGTGCTCGAACTCGTGTGGCGTTCAGCGGTCCGGCGCCGCTACCGCACCCGTCACTGCCACCGCGTCGCCGCGATCCCCGCCGACAAGGCGTAGCCGCCCCGCCTCGAGCTCGAGCACGCCGTCCATGCGCGCGGCGAGCCGCGGATCGTGCGTCACGACTACCAGGCTCGTGCCAAATTCGCGGTTCAACTCCAGCAACAGTTGCAGCACCTGCTCGGCATTGCGCCCATCCAGGTTTCCGGTCGGCTCGTCGGCGAGCACCAGTTTCGGCTCGGTCACGAGTGCGCGCGCGACCGCGGCCCGTTGCCGCTCGCCGCCAGAGAGTTCGGCCGGACGATGCGAGAGCCGCTCGGCCAACCCCACACGCCCCAGCAGGGCGCGCGCCTTCTCCAGCGCCTGCCCGGTCGGCACGCGACGCACCAGCAGCGGCATCGCCACATTCTCGAGCGCCGAAAATTCCGGCAGCAGATGGTGAAACTGGTACACAAAGCCGATCGTGCGATTGCGCAGTTCTCCGCGCGCGCGCTCATCGAGCGCATTGATATCGCGCCCGGCAATCTCGATCTGTCCGGCATTGGGCTTATCCAGGCCGCCCAGAATCTGCAACAACGTGGTCTTGCCCGAGCCCGAGGCGCCGATGATCGCCAGCCGCTGCGCGCTGGCCACTTCCAGATCCAGGCCACTCAAGACTTCGAGCTGCCCCTGCCCCTCATTGAAGCGGCGCACGATCCCCTGCGCGCGCAAGACCGGCACCTGCTCACTCATGGCGCAGTGCCTCGGCCGGCTGGGTCGCCGCCGCCCGCCAGGCCGGATAGAGGGTCGCGGCCGTGCACAGGCCAAGCGCTACGGCGCAGATGCGCAGCACATCGGGCCACTCCACGTAGGCAGGCAGATCGCTCATCAGATAGATCTTTGCATCCAGAAACTGTGTCCCGAGCAGGTGTTCGAGCCCGTGCACCAGCTGCGCGAGATTATCGGCAATGAGGATGCCGAGCAGCGCCCCGGCGAGCGTGCCGATCAGGCCGATCAGCACGCCCTGAATCGTAAAGATCGCCAGGATATTGCGCGGAGCTGCACCAATCGTGCGCAGGATAGCAATATCAGAGCGCTTTTCCTTCACGACCATGACCAGTGCCGCAATGATATTGAAGGCGGCTACCGCTACCACCAGCAGCAGAATGATGAACAGCATCGATTTGGCGATCTCGATCGAGCGAAAGAAATTGCGATGATTGTCGGTCCAATCACTGACGTAGAAACCACCGCCCAGCGCGAGCGCCACGTTGCGCACCAGGCGCTTGGCCGCAAACGGATCGGCGACCGCAAGACGCAGACCACTGATCTCATTGCCCATGCGATACATCACGGCGGCATCCTGCAGCGAGAGCAGCGCGAGGCCGCGATCGTATTCGTACATGCCCGAGTGAAACAGGCCCGTAACCGTGAAGGTGCGCATGCGCGGGGCAAAGCCAGCCGGCGTGCTGGTGCCTGAGGGCGTGATCAGTACGATCTGATCGCCGACGTGGGCATCCAGGGCCTGGGCGAGCGCGTCCCCGAGCACAATGCGAAAACCATGTGGGGTCAGATCATCGATGCTGCCGCCGCGGATGCGCTGCGCGAGGCCGACCGCCTGCTTCTCCTGGGCCGGGTCCACGCCGCGCACCATCGTGCCGGCTACGCGCGCACCGTGGGCAAGCATCGCCTGCGCTTCGATATACGGAACTGCAGCCAGCACGCCGGGCTCGGACTGGGCGCGCTGCTGGGCGGCATGCCACTGGGGCAGCGTGCCCTCCAGGCCCATCAGCTGCGCGTGCGAGGTGACGCTCAGCATCCGTGTACGCAGCTCACGCCCAAAGCCATTCATTACCGAGAGCACGATGATCAGCACCGCGACACCGAGCGCGAGGCCGGAGACCGAGACGATGGAAATGAAGGACAGGAAGCCGCGCCGCTGCGTCGAGCGCACATAGCGGGTGCCCAGCAGCCATTCGTAGGGACTACTCACGCGCGCCTCTGGGATCTTGCAATCATCATTCGTAGCGCAACGCTTCGGCCGGCGAGGTCTGCGCGGCACGCCAGGCCGGATAGAGCGTTGCCAGCAGCGTCAGCAGCAACGCCGCCACGGCAATCCAGGCCACCTCCGGCACCTGCAGTTCCGAGGGCAGCTCGGCAATCGAATACACCGAGGCATCGAGGAAGCTGAAGTGAAAGGCCCGCTCGAGGGCCGGTTCAATGTATGCGACATTGAGCGCCACTGTGACGCCCAGCGCCACACCACTGAAGACCCCGATCCAGCCGATCACGAGGCCCTGCGTCAGGAACACGCCCATGATCCGTCCGGGCGCGGCACCCAGGGTTCGCAGGATCGCGATGTCGGTGCGCTTCTCGGTGACGACCATCACCAGCATCGCCACAATGTTGAAAGCGGCAACGCCGACGATCAGCAGCAGCAGCAGCGCCATCATTGTCTTCTCGATGCGGATGGCCCGGAAGTAACTGGCATTGTCTTCGGTCCAGTCGTGCACCTCAGCGCCACCAGCCGCCGCGCGCACCGCGCCGATCAGCTGCGGCACCGCCAGCGCATCAGTGAAGCGCAGCCTCAGGCCACTGCCGCCCACAGCCTGGGGTGCGAAGGCGCGGATGTCATCGAGGGCCCCGAGGGCGAGGCCGCCATCCAGATCCTCGTAGCCGGCCTCAAAAATACCGCTGACAGTGAACTGGCGCTCGCTTGCTTCGGGCGCTGCACCCGGCGTGACGACCGGCACCAGGATCGTAATCTGACCGCCCACGCCGACCCCGAGCTGTTCGGCCAGCGAACGGCCCAGAATCAGCGCGTTGCTGCCGCTCTTCAGATCCTCCAGGCGTCCCTCGAGCAGCAACGGCTTCAGATCGGTCACCTGGCTCTCGGCCGCCGGATCGATCCCGCGCAGGGTCAGCGGCAACATCTCGGGTTGGTGCATTGCGAGCGCCTGCAGGTCGCTGTAGGGGGCGACCCCCACGACACCGGGCAGTGCCCTCAGGCGCCCCTCCAGGGCCGGGTCTGCGGCAGTGGCCGCGCTGTGCGCCGAGACCACGCGGGCGTGGGCGCTCAGCGACAGTAGCCGCGTCCGCACTTCACCCTCGAGGCCATTCATGACCGAAAGGACGACGATCAGCGCCGCGACCCCCAGGGCCACCCCGGCCAGCGCCACCCAGGTGATGAAGGAGACGAAGAACTTGTGCTGGCGGGCCCGCACGTAACGCAGGCCAATAAATAGGGAGAGGGGCTGAAACATGGGTGCGGCATTTAAGCACATTGCCTTAAGAGGCCGAAATCCGACAAGTTTCACAGTTTTGTCAGAGACTTAGCCCGGCAGTGGGGAGCGCCGAATCGCGGTGCTATAGTGCGTCGGTCCGCGAGGGCTCGGGCCCATGGCCTCCAGGAGCCTTCGCTCTGCAGCAGGGTGCCCACTATGAAAAGCCAAGCTCTACTCCTCCCGCTCGCCTTGGGTCTGATGGCCGGCAGCGCCCTGGCCGAAACGATCGTCGTCGATGACCAGGTCGTGGTGCGGGCTTCGGACATTGCACGCCCGGCCCCCGGCATGAAGATGGATGTCGTGACGAAGCGCTTCGGCGAGCCGCAGGAGCGTCATGCCGCCGTCGGGGCACCGCCGATCAGTCGCTGGGACTATGCCGGCTATTCGGTGTTCTTTGAGAAGGACCGGGTCATCCACACCGTGGTGATCGGCTCCTGAGCCTCCGGCGGGCTTGTATTTGCAGCCCGCCACGCTAAGCTCCGCGGCCTCTTAGCCAACCCGCGCGTGTCCGCATCGGCGCTGCCGGTGCCCGTTATTTCATGCCCAACCTGATCCGCCCGCCGCGCCCGAGCGCGGCCCACCCACAACTGCGCTGGAATTCATTGCATGGCAGCGCGCGTGCGCTGGCATTGGCCGAAGCGGTGGCGGCCGACGAGCGCGCCTGGGCCTTCATCGCGGCCGATACGCGTCAGCTCGAGCAGCTGGCCGCGGAGCTGCGCTTCTTTGGCGGTGCTGGGCTCGAGGTCTTGAGCTTCCCGGACTGGGAGGTGCTCCCCTACGATGTGTTCTCACCGCATCCGGACATCGTTTCGGAGCGGCTGCGGACCCTCTCGCGCCTGAGCGAGCTCAAGCAGGGCATTGTCCTCTTCAGTGCCGATGCACTGCTGACGCGCCTGCCGCCAGTGAGCTATGTGCAGGCACGCAGCTTCGAGCTCAAGCGCGGCGCGGCGCTCGCCATCGAACCGCTGCGCCTGCGCCTGATTGATTCAGGCTACGTCAGCGTCAGCCAGGTGCGCGGGCCGGGCGAATATGCGCTGCGCGGCTCACTCTTCGATGTCTGGCCGACCGGCACCACGGTCCCACTGCGCGTGGACCTGTTCGATGAGCAGATCGAATCAATCCGGGATTTCGATCCCGACACCCAGCGCTCACTGACGACCCGCGAAGCCGTGCGCCTGCTGCCGGCGCGCGAGATTCCGCTCGATGCCGAGGCCGTGCGCGGCTTCCGGCGCCGCTATCGTTCGCGCTTCGAGGGCGATGTGACGCGCCAGGGCATCTATCGTGGCGTCAGCGAAGGCATGGCACCGCCAGGCATCGAGTTCTACCTGCCGCTGTTCTTCGAGGGCGCCGCCTCGCTCAGTGACTACCTGCCCCGGGACATGGTGATCGCCTCGGACATCGACATTGGCGCTTCGCTCGAGGCGACCTGGCAGAACATTGCCGAGCGTCACGAGGAGCGGCGCCATGACATCGAGCGCCCGCTGCTCGCACCGGAAGAAGCCTTCGTGCCGCCACGCGAGGTATTGCCGCAGCTTGGACAACACAGCCAGGTCGAGATCGAGCGCTTCCGTACCGTGGCGGCCGGCGATATGCCGCCGGCCGCCGACAGCACACATCATGATTTCCCCACACGCGCCGCACCGGCCTTCCGCCTCGATGCCCGCTCGCCCAAGCCGCTCGCACCACTGACTGATTTCCTCACCCGCTTTCCAGGCCGCGTGCTGATTGCAGCCGACTCGGCCGGTCGGCGCGAGGTGATCTCGGAAATGCTCGCGGCGCATGGCAAGTCGCCGCGGGTGGTTGCCGACTGGGCGCAGTTCGCCGAAGGCGACGCGCAGCTCGCCGTAACGATCGCCGAGGATCTGGCCGGCACCGAACTGACCCAGCCCGCGCTCGCACTGCTCAGTGAATCCCAACTGTTCGGTACGCGCGCACGCCAGGAGCGCCGCCGCCGCCGGGTGCAGTCGGATCCGGCCGCGATCCTCAGGGACCTGCAGAGCCTGGAGCCGGGGGCACCGGTGGTGCACGAGACCTATGGCATCGGCCGCTACCGCGGACTCGAAGTCATGGAGATCGGCGACCAGGTGGGCGAATTCCTGCAGCTCGAGTATCAGGAGGGTGATCGCATTTATGTTCCGGTGCACGCCCTGCACCTGATCAACCGCTACACCGGTGCCGACCCCGAGCACGCCCCGTTGCACCGGCTGGGTACCGACACCTGGGCCAAAGCCAAGCGTCGCGCCGCCGAGGCAGTGCGCGATATCGCGGCCGAGCTCTTGGACCTGCATGCGCGACGCCGCGCCCAGCACACCCAGCCGCTGGCGGCCGGCGAGCTCGACTACCAGACCTTTGCCAATGGCTTTCCGTTCGAGGAAACAGCCGATCAGGCCGAGGCGATCGTGCGCGTGCTGGCGGATCTGAAAGGCACGCAGCCGATGGATCGCATCGTGTGCGGCGATGTGGGCTTTGGCAAGACCGAGGTCGCGATGCGCGCCGCATTCGTGGCCGTGCAGTCGGGCCGCCAGGTCGCGGTGCTGGTCCCCACCACGCTGCTGGCCGAACAACACGTGCAGAGTTTTCGGGATCGCTTCGCTGACTGGCCGGTGCGCATCGAGGGTTTGTCGCGCTTTCGTTCCGGCAAGGAGAGCGATGCCGTGCTTGCGGGCCTCGAGCAGGGCAAGGTGGACATTGTCGTGGCCACGCATCGCTTGCTGCACGCGGCACCACGCTTCGCCAATCTGGGCCTGATCATCGTCGATGAAGAGCACCGTTTCGGCGTGCGCGACAAGGAGCGGCTCAAGACGCTGCGCGCCGAGGTGCACGTGCTCACACTCACCGCCACGCCGATCCCGCGCACACTCAATATGGCGCTCGGGGGACTGCGCGAATTGTCGCTGATCACTACCCCGCCGGCGGCGCGCCTGGCGATCAAGACCTTCGTGACCGAGTGGCATGCGCCGACGCTGCGCGAAGCGGCGCTGCGCGAATTGCGGCGTGGCGGTCAGATCTACTTTGTGCACAACGAGGTGCAGACCATCGAGCAGGCGGCACGCGATTTTGCCACGCTGGTGCCCGAGTGCGAGGTGCGCGTGGGCCACGGGCAGATGCGCGAGCGGGATCTGGAGCAGCTGATGGTGGATTTCTACCATCGGCGCTTCAACGTGCTGGCCTGCACCACGATCATCGAGAGCGGGATCGACGTGCCAACCGCCAACACCATCCTGATCAACCGGGCCGATCGCCTGGGGCTCGCACAGCTCCATCAGTTGCGCGGCCGCGTCGGCCGCTCGCACCACCGGGCCTACGCCTACCTGATCGTGCCCTCGCGCAAGGGCCTGACGGCCGATGCCGCCAAGCGGCTCGAAGCGATCGAGTCGATGGAGGATCTGGGTGCCGGCTTCGTACTCGCCACGCACGATCTGGAGATCCGCGGCGCCGGGGAGTTCCTGGGCGAGAAGCAAAGCGGTGAGCTCATCGAGGTCGGCCTGACGATGTACCTCGATATGCTCGAGCAGGCCGTGGGTGCGCTGCGCAGCGGTCGCGAACCAGCACTTGATCGGCCGCTGGCTGCGGCCACCGAGGTGGAGCTGCATGTGCCGGCCTTCCTGCCCTCAGACTTCGTGCCCGATGTGCATCTGCGTCTGGCCCTCTATCAGCGCCTCGCGGCGGCCGATGCGGTCAGCCTGCAGGACATGGGCGGAGAGTTGATCGATCGCTTCGGGCCCCTGCCGGATGCGGCCGGCTTCTTGCTCAAGCTGGCGGCGCTGCGCCTGAAGGCGCGCCAGCTGGGCCTGCGGCGCCTGGATCTGGGCCCCGAGGGCGGCAGTATTGCCTTCGAGACCCAGCACCGCGTCGATCCTGGGGCGGTGATCGCGTTGATCCAGCGCCAGTCGAAGGAATTTCGCATGGACGGGCCCACCAAGCTGCGGGTGACCCGCGCCCTGCCCCATGCCGCCGAGCGCTTTGAGTATGCGGCCAAGCTGCTCGAGCGGCTGGCCCCGGCAGGCGAATAAGCGGGCGCCTGATACCATAGGCCGCATGAAACGCCGCACGCTGCTCAAGACCCTTGCCGCCACCCTCGCGACGTCCCTGTCGCTGGCGCCCGCCACGAGCCACAGTGCCCAGGCCACGGCCGGTGGCAGTTACCAGGTCGAAATCATTGTGTTCCAGCTCGTCAATCCGAGCGGCGGTGAGGACCTGAGCGCGCCGGCGGAGGGGCGGGGATTCTCAGGGGTCTATCAGAGCTCGGATCCTCCGCCCAAGGTCCTGACGACGCTGACGGCCGCACAACTGCAGATGGGTGGCCTCGCCTCGCGCCTGCGCAGCAGCGGCAACTACCGCATCATCGCGCACGCCGGCTGGATCCAGACCGCTACGGCATGGAACCGGCATTCGGGTCTGCCGCTGGCCGCGGCCGGCGTTGACGTGCCGGGGCTCGCGGGCTCCGTGTACCTCGAGCGCGGTCAGCTGCTGCATCTGGGGTTCAATCTGACCTATGACAACGGCCACACCTATACGTTGAGCGAGCTGCGCCGGATCAAATTCAATGAGAAACATTACTTCGACCATCCGGCCTTCGGCGTGATTGCATTGGTCAGCCCGGCCAGTGCCGCAGCAGCGGCCGAGGCCGAGTAACTCCGCCGAGTGCAAACGCCTGTAGGCTATCGCCTTCCCAGCCTGCACGAATTTGTCCGCTCCTCCGCTCAGGTGACGCATGGTGCGCCGCAATGGTAGATTCCGGCGTCGCCCATCCCGGGCATTGGCGAGAAGGAAGGCCGCGTGTCGCTGGAACAGATCTTCTATCTCAGCCAGTCGGTCGCCTCGATCGCAGTCATCGGCACATTGATCTATCTCGGTGTCCAGATCCGCGACACCGAGCGCAACCAGCGCGCCATCATGCAGCAGGGGCGGGCGGACCGAGTCAGCCACACCACGACGACCCTCGCCACAACGCCACAGCTCGCCGCGCTGTGGAATCGGGTCTTCACAGCGAACCCTGAATTCACGGCTGAGGAGTTCTCGCAGCTGGTACTGGTATGGCGAGTCGCCTTTATCAGCGGTGAGGACTCCTTCCTGCAGCACCGCTGCGGCGCGCTCGATGATACCGCCTTCGCGAGCTACGCCGCCGGTTTGCGGCAGTTCATGTGCTGCCCGGCGATGCGCGCCGCCTGGCGCCTGGCAGCGCCGCAGTACGGAACCGAATACCGTGCCTGGATGGATGAGCAGATCGCGCAGACCTCTCGCGGTCCAACGCCGGACACCTATGCCCGCTGGCAGCAGCTGCTGCGCGAGGAAGTCGCCGCGCAGAACGGCTGAAGGCCCGGTGCGCCTAGGCCGCCGCCGACAGCGGCGTGCGGATCAGGTGATCAAAAGCACTGAGGGAGGCCTTCGCCCCTTCGCCGACCGCCACCACGATCTGCTTGTAGGGCACGGTCGTGCAATCCCCGGCAGCAAACACGCCGGGCACGCTGGTCTGACCGCGCGCATCGATCTCAATCTCGCCACGCGGCGAGAGCTTCACCGTACCCTTGAGCCAGTCGGTATTGGGCACTAAGCCGATCTGCACGAATACGCCGGCGAGCTCAAGCGTGCGCAGTTCGCCGCTTGATCGGTCCTTGTAAACGAGCGTCGTCACGCGCTGCCCATCGCCCTGCACCTCGGCGGTCTGGGCGCTGGTGATGATCGAGACATTGGGTAGGCTCTTGAGTTTGCGCGTCAGCACCGCATCCGCGCGCAGCGTCGCCTCGTATTCGAGCAGCGTCACGTGGCTGACGAGCCCGGCCAGATCGATCGCCGCCTCCACGCCCGAGTTGCCGCCACCAATCACGGCCACCGGCTTGCCCTTGAACAGGGGCCCATCGCAATGCGGACAGTAAGCGACACCACGGTTGCGATACTCACGTTCGCCAGGGACGTTCATTTCGCGCCAGCGAGCGCCGGTCGCGAGCACGACGGAGCGCGCCTTAAGTGCGGCGCCGCTGGCGAGGCGTATTTCAATCAGATCCCCCGGGATCAGCGCCTCAGCGCGCTGCTGGCCGATGGTCTCGACCTCATAAGTCCGCACATGTTGTTCCAGTCCGCCGGCGAGCTTCGGGCCCTCGGTGTGCGTTACCGAAATGAAATTCTCGATGCCGACCGTGTCGTGCAGTTGCCCGCCCAGGCGCTCGCCCACCATGCCGGTGCGGATGCCCTTGCGGGCCGCGTAAATCGCGGCGGCGGCGCCTGCGGGACCGGCACCGACGACCAGCACGTCAAAAGGCGCCTGCCCATTCAAGGCCACGGCCGTGCGCGTCGCGGCGCCACGGTCGAGTTTGGCCACGAGCTCCTCCAGCGTCCTGCGGCCCTGGCCAAAAGGCGCGCCATTCAGGTACACCGCCGGCACCGCCATGATCTGGCGCTGCTCGACTTCGCTTGGGAACAAGGCGCCGTCAATCATCGTGTGGCGGATGCCGGGATTGAGCACCGCCATCAGGTTCAGAGCCTGCACGACATCCGGACAGTTCTGGCAACTCAATGAGATGAAGGTTTCAAATTCGAACTCGCCCTGCAGTGCGCGCACCTGCTCAAGCAGCGCGGCCTCGGCCTTGAGCGGATAACCGCCTACCTGCAGCAGCGCCAGCACCAGCGAAGTGAACTCGTGACCGAGCGGTATGCCAGCAAAGCGCACCCGCGCAACTTCGCCGGCTCTGGCCAGTGCAAATGATGGGCTGCGCACAGCAGCGTCCGGCGCCAGTCTCAGGCTGAGACGGGGCGAGAGCGCCACAATCTCCTCGAGGAGCGCGTGCAACTCGGCAGAGGCCCCATCATCAGCCAGGCTCGCGGTGATCTCGACCGCCTGACTGATGCGCTCCAGGTACGCCTGAAGCTGGGTCTTAAGATGTGCTTCGAGCATGTGCGTTGCCTCCTTGTCTTGCAGCGAGTCTGGCGCGCCCGGAGGCGAATCCTCCGGGGCGCAGCGCGTGGGCAGATCGAGGTGTTATGGCCTCAGATCTTGCCGACCAGATCGAGTGAGGGCGCCAGGGTTTTCGCACCCGGAGTCCACTTGGCCGGGCACACTTCGCCCGGGTGCGAGTCGACGTACTGAGCTGCCTGCACCTTGCGCAGCAGCTCCTTGGCATCGCGGCCGATGCCATTGTCATGTACTTCCAGCACCTTGATCTTGCCGGCCGGATTGATGACGAAGGTGCCGCGCAGCGCCAGGCCCTCCTCCTCGATCATGACCTGAAAATTTCGCGCCAAGGTTCCGGTCGGGTCGCCAATCAGCGGGTACTGAACCTTGCCGATCGTATCTGAGGTGTCATGCCAGGCCTTGTGCGTGAAGTGCGTGTCGGTCGATACGCCGTAGATCTCGACGCCGAGCTTCTCGAACTCCGCGTAGTGATCGGCCAGATCGCCAAGCTCGGTCGGGCATACGAAGGTGAAGTCGGCCGGATAGAACACCAGCACCGACCACTGGCCCTGCAAAGCCTCGTCGGTCACCGGGATGAACTTGCCGTTGTGATAGGCCGTGGCCTTGAACGGCTTGATTTCGGTATTGATCAGCGACATGAGATGCCCTCCTGAAGAGCCGGTAGTGAATGTGGGCAGGAGTTTGCGGTCTCGCACCTCATTGTTGAAGTGAATTGAATCTATTGTTCTGATAGGTTTCATCTATGATCCTCTGGCGACTACCAATAACGAATCTCTCGATGAAAATCAGGCTCTTGGGGCCATCGGGGAGTCGCAAGCGCTTATGTGTACAATCCGCTGCTTCGCCCACGGCTTCGACCGCCTGGAACTGCTGTGTCTGACCATCCGCTCAAACTGATCTCCTCGATGGCAACAGCCGAGTTGCTGGCCGAACTGGTCGCGAGGTATCAGCGCACTACGGGTACCCGCGTTGTGGCCGAAGCCGCTGGCGGCGTCGCCGTACTGCAGCGAATTCAGGGCGGTGAGGCAGTGGACGTCGTGGTGTTGGCTGCCAACGCGATCGACAAACTGATCGATGAGGGTCGGCTGCTGGCCGGCAGCCGGCTGGATCTGGTGCGCTCCGGGATCGCGGTCGCGGTCCGCGCCGGCGCGCCGAAACCTTCAGTTGCCGATGAAGCCGCGGTACGTCAGGCCGTGCTCGCTGCCAAGAGCTTGAGCTTCTCGACCGGGCCCAGTGGCGTGTATCTGGAGAAGCTGTTTGAGCGCTGGGGAATCCTGGAGCAGATCCGCGACCGCATCCGCGTCCCGCCGCCCGGTGTGCCGGTCGGTTCCTTCGTCGCTGCAGGCTCCGTGGAGCTCGGATTCCAGCAGCTCAGTGAACTGCAGAGCCTGGCAGGCATCGAGATCCTGGGGGTGCTGCCGCCGGCGATCCAGCTGATCACCGTCTTCTCCGGCGGCGTGTCGGCCCAGGCGTCAGATCCGCAGGCAGCGCGCAGTTTGCTGCAGTTTCTCGCCGCGCCCGAGGTCGCAGCGATCAAGGTGCGCTTCGGAATGGACAGCGCCTGAGGCGCCCCGCGCCGCTAGAGACTGGCATGAATGCGGTAGCGCACCGCCAAGTGCAACTGCGATTCGATCAGGTTATCGCTCTCAGCGTATTCCGCTCGTGGCGGAAAGCGGCTTGTGGCCCGGATCCATTCGGCGGCGGTCGTCCAGCCCGGACCCAGATCGTGCATCCAGCCCACTGTCCAGGCATGCCCCAGTTCATTGGGCGGCAGCCCATAGAAGCCGCTGACCTGGTGGGTCTGAAAATCATCGTAGCGAACCGTAAATCGCTCGCGCTGCTGCGTGAAGCTCGCCAGCGCGAAGGCGCTGCTATAGTTCATGACGAACAGTGATTCGGTGACAAGATACGAGGCCGTCGTGGTGGCCCCATCCAAATATTGCGCGATGAACGTCCAATGCAAGCTGGGCTCGAGCCGCGCACCGAGACTCGAGAAGCGCGTGTGCCAGGCGTAGGCACTCATGGTCCATGCATACGGATCGGCGTAATTGTCGTAGCGCAAGGCACGCAGCTCGAGCCAGTCGTGGTGCCGCCAGCTTAGGGCGCCGTAGTAGCCGGGCTTGCGATCGATCTCGTGATCCTCCTCCTCGGGCGGCTCTCCGAGCCCACCCAAGAGCGTCGAAGGCCGATCGGTGAGAGCAAAGCCGCGGTCAGCAAGCACTAGACCGGCCGGATCGTTCCAGCCGTAGATGGCACCGGTGAGCGCGACATCGCCCAGGTAGCCCTGGCTGGGTGACCACCACCTCCGGCACCGGGCGACCGGCGCGATCAGCAATCGCAACAATCAATCGCCTGCATAGGCAAGACTGGAGCCCGGCCCCGTGATAAATCCGAGCAGCGTGATACAGGCCACGAGGCGGGCATGGCGGTAGAGCCCACCCACCGCTTGCTCCCAAGGCCCACAGTCGCAACCTTTTTTTCGCTTCGCGCGCGCCACGCAATGGGTTCTGCTCTAAAGACGGTGATGAGATGATTCGGCCTAACCGTCGCGCTTAGCGGCAATGCCTCGCGTTGAGCCGCGCAGCCTCAGGGGGCCGGCAGGTCCATTGAGGTGCCGTGATAGCGTGTCCATACCTGTGTGCGCCCAAGCAGTGAAAAACCAATGAAGCCGCGCACTTTCAGATGTTCGGGATCCAGCAGCTGCAGCTTGGCGCTGTAGGTACGCCCACTGTCCGGATCGTAGATGGTGCCGTTGCTCCAGTGCGATTCATCATCGGCGCGCATGTTGCGCAGGATCACCTGCCCCCGCAGCAACTGCTCACGCCGAGCCGGATCCGGATTCTTTTCATCCTTGCGCAGCCGGTCGCGGCCACCGACGATGCGCCCTTCAATGATGCCGTTGGCACCGACACTGATCTGCACCAGGCCGTCCCTGGGCTCGGTCATCCAGATGCCCAGTAGTGGCGCATCGGCCGCAACGACTGCGGTGGCCGCAGCCAGCATCAGCACCACACCCGCGGCGATCCAGCGCCTTCCGATCCTCATTCTGTTCATCTTTAATACCCCCGATAGTTATTCTGCAGTAGCAGTGGCACTCAGCCCGGCTGAGCGTAATCCTCCGGGGTGGCCACGGCGATGTGACCCGGCTGCGCCTGCGAGCGTTTCAAGGCACGCGTCGCCCCCAGTACCAGTACCTCGCAGGACTGCTCGGCCAGTGGCACGAGACTGGCCAGACTGGCGCTCACGGTCACAAAGCGCTGGCGCTGGGCCCGCGGATGATGGATATGTTGCTCGAGCACCCGCTGGCTTACGGTAGCAGCATAGGCCATCGCCTGCGCCGCATCGGCACCGCGCACCAGCGCGCAGTAGCAGCCGCCGTCCCAGCGCGCCACCACGTCCGAGCCGCGCCGGAAACCGCCCGCAATCACCGTGGCGACGCGGCGTATGCAGGCATCTCCCGCGGCACGGCCAAAGGTATCGTTGTAGGCCGCCAGCGCATCGATATCGAACATCAGCATGGTGAGCACCCGCGCTTCACGCTGTGCGATGCGCCAGTCATGCTGCAGCAGTTCTTCGAAATACGCCCGGGTGTAGAGGCCGGAGGTGCGATCCTCGCGCATCCAGGTCGGCAGCCCCGGTGTCGGCTTCTCCTCGCGTACGCGCTCGATCGGATCGCGGGTGCGTTCGCCCACATCGCGGTGGAAACCGACCACGTGCGTGATCGCACCGCTGGCATCGCGCAGCGGCTCGAGGAAGATCTCGTTCCAGAACTGCGTGCCGTCCTTGCGATAGTTGCGCAACAGCGCCCGCGAACTCTCACCCTTCTCCAGCGAGCGGCGCAGCCGCTGGCGGCCGTGCTGGTCACGATCATTGCCCTGGAGCCGGCGCAGGTCCGAGCCAATGAGTTCCGCGAGGCTGTAGCCGGTCAGGCGCTCGAAAGCCGCATTGGCGTAGACCACATTGTAGTCAGGTCCCTGGCGCTCGCAGATCACGATCCCTTCGGGGGCCGAATCGACGATGCTGCGGAAGAACTCGACGCTCCAGCCACTCATGGCCGCACCGGCGGTCCAGCGTATTGGCACGAACGCACTCATAACTGTAACTCCGGTGTGGCCATGCAGCGTTCAATCGACTGCAGGCAGGTGCGCCATTCGGGCGAGGCAGTAAGGTTCGCGCCTGGCATGCTGCGCCGCGCCCGCATGCGCACCTGACGCAGACTCGCCGCCGCATCCGGGGCGCGCTTGAGCTCACGCAGGAGCTTGCGCACCGCGGGCCGATCGTTGCACACCGGCAGTACGTCGCACCCTGCGGCCAGCGCCTGCTCGGCGCGCGCGCTGATGTCTCCGAACCCGGCGGCCCCGCCCATCGACAGGTCATCGGCAAAAATTGCGCCCTGGAAATTCAGGTCCCCGCGCAGCACGCCGCTGACCCAGCGGTGCGAGAAACTTGCAGGCCGCGCATCCACCGCCGGGAACTGCACGTGCGCCACCATGATGGCGGGCAGCCCATTGTCGATCAGGCGCCGGTAGGGCATCAGATCCTGATCCAGGTCCACCAGCTCGCGCCGATCCACCGGCAGCGTCAGGTGTGAATCGGCCACCACCGCACCGTGGCCGGGAAAGTGTTTGGCGGTCGCACTCATGCCGGCATCGCGCATGCCATGGGTATAGGCGATTGCCAGCTGTGAAACCACGCTGGCGCGCGCATGGAAGGCGCGATCGCCGATGACCTCTGAGAGGCCGTAGTCCAGATCCACGCACGGCGCAAAGGAAAAATCCACGCCGTGGCTGATCAGCTCGGCCGCCATCAGCCAGCCGTGGTGACGTGCCAGGGTAAGGCCAGCCTCCGCATCCTGGTCGTAGAGGTGACCGATACGGCGCACGGCGGGCAAGCGGGTAAAGCCGTCGCGGAAGCGCTGTACGCGCCCGCCCTCCTGGTCTACCGCAATCAGCAGTGCCGGGGTGCGCAGACTCTGGATGCGGGCGGTCAGCTGCTCGAGCTGCGCCGGGTGGCGGTAGTTGCGGCTAAAGAGGATCACGCTACCGACCAGAGGGTGCGCCAGGATGTCCAGGTCCTCGGCCTCGAGTTCGGTCCCGGCAATATCGACCATCAGCGGTCCCAGGCTCATGGTTCGCCCGCGGTGCCAGCCCGCCACAGGCGGTAAGGCTCAGTGGCCAGTCTGAAGTTGTAGTAACGCACGTCTGCGGTGACCTCCGCCCCCAGCCAGGTGGGCCTGGCGAACTCGGCGTTCTCCGATGGTAATTCGATTTCCGCGACGACCAGACCGGCATTTTCGCCTAGAAACTCGTCAATTTCCCAATGTTGGTTCTCATAAACCACGAGATTGCGCCATTTCTCGATCAACGGCCCTTCGCACAGCTGCTCGAGCATGGCGCGGGCATCGACCACGCTCAGCTCCACTTCGTATTCGGCCCGGGCCATGCCCGGGGTCATGGCCTTCACCGACAGCCACCCCTCGTTGCCGGCTACGCGCACCCGTACCGAACAGCGGCTGGTGTTGGCCAGATACCCCTGCCGGAGCAGGCTCCGCTCCCGCACCAAGGGCCGCCAGTCCTCGTTCAGGAGCAGAAATTTACGTTCAATTTCGATCGCCATGGCACCCCTAAAAGGCCTCTATTTCAGATGGCGTTCAATCCCTGGCCAGGACCGCCACCGATTCGACGTGGGCCGTATGTGGGAACATATCAGCGACGCCGGCCGCGAGCAGCCGAAATCCGTACTGGTGCACCAGCACGGCAAGGTCGCGCGCCAGGGTCCCGGGGTGGCAGGAGACGTAGACCAGCCGTTGCGGCCCGATTGCGGTCAGCGCCGGCAGCACGTTCAGCGCTCCGGCGCGCGGCGGATCGAGCAGGACGTGGGTATAGGCCAGCTCCGGCCAGGGTGGCCGGGCCGTGGCCAGGCTCAGATCGGCGCTCAGGAACTGTGCATTCTCTAAACCATTGCGCGCGGCATTGGCCCGGGCCCGCTCGATCAGCTGCGCGTCGCCCTCGACCCCGACCACCACTGCGGCACGACGGGCCAGCGGCAGGGAGAAGTTGCCGAGTCCGCAGTACAGATCAAGCACCCGCGACTGCGGATCCAGCTCGAGCAGCGCAACGACGCGGCTGATCAGCGCGCGGTTGACCTCGGCATGCACCTGCACAAAATCAGTCGGCTCGAAGGCGATGCGTACCTCGAACTCCGGCAGCGTGTACTCAAGGGTGGCCCGCTCCCCGGCCAGCGGCCGCACCGTGCTCAGGTTCCCCGGCTGCAGATACAGGCGCACACCGTGCGATCGCTCAAAGGCCAGCAGCTTGGCCTCATCCTCGGCGGTCGGCGGACTGAGCACCCGCACCACCAGCACCACCGCCTGCTCACCAATGGCGACTTCGATCTGCGGCAAGCGCTCACGGATCGACAGCGATTTGATCAGTGCCGCCAGCGGCTCGATCAGCGTTCCGACCGGCGCGCCCAGCACCGCGCAGCTGCCGATGCGCGCCACCATGCTCGAGTAGCGCTCGCGGAAACCGAGCGCCGCGAAATCCTTCTTGGCTACAAAGCGTGCCCCGAGGCGCGCGCGGCGGCGGTAGGCCCAGAGCGCGCCGGTGATCGGTTCGAGCCAGTGCTCGGGGGTGACCTTGCCGATGCGTTCAAGCGCCTCACGCACCTGCTGCTGTTTCGCCGCGATCTGGGCCGCACCATCCAGGTGCTGGAGCGCGCAGCCGCCGCAGACGCCAAAATGCGGGCAGCGCGGCGAGATGCGCAGCGGCGAGGGCTCGAGTACGGCCTGAAGTTCGGCTTCATCGTGGTGGGAATGGCGGCGACGGCGCAGAAACTGGACCCGCTCGCCCGGCAGTGCGCCGGCCACGAAGGCGGTCTTGCCGGCCGGGACGATGCCCTCGCCATCATGCGACAGGGCCGTCACCAGCCCGCTCTCACTGACGTGTGCGACGCGCTGCCTCAAGCCGGCGCTGCCCAGGCGCGCAGGAATTCCGCGTGATGCGGTTCGCTCGAGGCCCGCAGCAGCGCGCGCACACGCTCCAGTTCGGCTTCGTAGCCGGCCGGATCGAGTCGCCCGCGCATCAGTTCGAAACGCAGCAGGATCAGATAGGTGTTGAGCACATCGGTTTCGCAGTAGCGGCGCACCTGGAGCAGCTTGCCCTCACGGTAGGCATCCCAAACCTGATCACCCGAGAAACCAAGCTTGCCAGGCAGCCCGAGCAGCGCGGCCATGTCGGCCAGCGAGGCGCGCGCGCGGCCCTGATGACCCGAGAGCACATCCATCAGATCCAGATGCCGCCAGTGGTAGCGGCTCAGATAATTGTTGTAGCGAAAGGTCGTGTCCTCATCGCCGGTCTCCCAATAGCGCGGCGCCTGCACACCCGCCAGCAGCGCCCGGTAATGCAACACCGGCAGATCAAAGCCGCCGCCGTTCCAGGACACCAGGTTCGGTGTGTAGCGATCGATCCCATCGTAGAAACGGCGAATCAATTCCGCCTCGCTCGAATCCAGATCCCCGAGGCTCCATACGGTCAGCTGATCTTTCTGCCGCAGCGCGCAGGAGATCGCCACGATCCGGTGCTGCTCGAGCGGCAGAAAATCGCTCCCGCCCTGCTGGCGCGCGAGCGCGAACATCGCTTTGGCAACCTGCCCGTCGCTCAGATCCTTCAGTCCGAGCATGCGTCGCCCCAGCTCCACATCCGGCACGGTCTCGATATCAAAAACGAGCCAGCTCATCGTACCGCCCGGCGGGTGCGATGAGGCCGCGCCTTGCTCTGGCCTGCGGGCCGGCGCTTGGTTTTGGGCTTGGATTTGGGCTTGGAATCGGCACCGGACTTGGCTTTAGGAGCTGCGCGTGTCGCCCTGAGCAGCACGGCAACCGCGACCACCAGTCCAGCCTCATCGGTCAGCGTCACGTGTCCTTCGCCGATGCCAAGCTGGCGCCGCACACGCTCACCGCGCGCTGAATAGACCACTTCGGGTTTCCCCCAGGCATTCTGGACAATGCCGACATCGCGGATCCACATGCCATGCGAGAAGCCCGTACCCATGGCCTTCACGATCGCCTCCTTGGCCGCAAAACGCATCGCAAGGAAGCGCTCGATGCGCGCCGTGCCTTTGAGCTGCTCGCGCTCGGCCGGCATCAGCAGCCGCTCGACGATGCGCTCGCCAAAGCGCTCAAAGGTCAGGCGCATGCGATCAGCGCTCAGCACATCGACACCAATACCAAAAATCATGGTGAGCCCTCGGGGTGCGGCGCCGGCGTGCGCGCCGCCGCTAGCGGCGAGCCTCGTGCATCAGCGCAGCCATGCTGCGCACCGCGGGCCCGAGGCCATCGAAGATGGCCTGCGCGATGATCGCGTGGCCGATATTCAGCTCCACAATATCGCGGATCGCCGCCACCGCCTGCACGTTGCGATAGTGCAGACCGTGCCCGGCATGCACCTCGAGGCGCAGCTGCGCGGCCTGGCGTGCCGCCTGCTGCAGCCGGTCCAGCTCCTGCGCCTGCTGGGCTCCGCTGGCCTCGGCATATTCGCCGGTATGCAGCTCGATGATCGGTGCCCCGGCCTGCGCCGCGGCCTCGATCTGCAGCGGATCGGCATCGATGAACAGCGCCACGCGGATGCCCGCGGCGCTGAGGCGCGCAATCTGCTCGCGCAGCTGCGGCAACGCTGCACGCACATCGAGTCCGCCTTCGGTGGTCAGTTCCGCGCGCCGCTCGGGCACCAGGCAGCAGTCGGCCGGCTGGATCTCGCAGGCCAGTGCGATCATCTCGCTGGTCGCGGCGATCTCCAGATTCATGCGGGTCGAGAGCAGCCCGGCGAGTTTGCGCACGTCGCGCTCCTGAATGTGGCGCCGGTCCTCGCGCAGGTGCAGCGTGATGTTATCGGCCCCCGCCTGCTCGGCAAGCAATGCTGCGTATACGGGATCCGGATACAAGGTGCCGCGCACCTGGCGGAGCGTGGCCACATGATCGATGTTGACGCCCAGGGCAATGCTCGGATTCATTAGGCTGATCGCTCCAATCGGGCCACAGCGCGGGCCACTACGCGGGTCTTCAGTTCCCGCCCTTCCAGACAATGATCCAGCGCCTCGCGCATCAGTGTGCGCGCAGCACGGGCATCGCCTTCGGCTTGCAGCAGCTCACC
>Ga0182030_10002536_pt1 | contig 38785 bp, 35 predicted proteins | sample 812S3MmetaG_FD_121299 | JGI IMG/M metagenome (GOLD analysis project Ga0182030, IMG submission 121299) | Permafrost microbial communities from Stordalen Mire, Sweden - 812S3M metaG (Illumina Assembly) | ecosystem: Environmental > Terrestrial > Soil > Wetlands > Permafrost | place: Sweden...
CAGACTCAGAAAAATCAATGAAACGGTCATCTGTTTCAGCATATTTCTACCTTTTACGCGACCTTATCAGCATCAGAACGAACTACTTACTATATTACAATGGAAACGGTTGCCACTACAGCCCGAGCGGGCAAATTTTGAACCCGATACCATGCAAATGTCCGGCTGTTCTCGGTTTCCGGGGTAAGCTTTGGGTGTCAGCTAAGCGGTATTTAAGCTGACAAATAGTGGAAATGAAAACGATTTCCATTTACTATTGCTCTGTTGGTCCGACTTGGAGGCTTTATGGCTTAGGAGTCGGCGCTTCTGCCATGACAGGAATTCTTGAACTGTGCGAAATCATCTAACGAGTCAACGTAGTCAACAAATAGTATTCAGTCTGATTTTTGCAGCTCTTGCGGCGGGCCAGGAATCCCGCGCTGACTCGCCCACTGATCCAATAGCACTACCTGCTGGAAGCACGCCGCTTTCAGGGAAGATGTCTAGCGCGCTTAATTCAAGCGGTGGTTCATCGTTCATTAGTCAATCGGTAGTTCCTTCCAATTCGGACAATCCTAAAAAACATCAAATAGGTAAGGCTTCAATCAACGGCAAGGTCACTGACCTTTCTAAAGAACGTGCAATTGCAAATGCTCGAGTGGTGCTATCGAAAATTGGCGAAGAACACAAGCGATTCCTGACTGAGACAACAGCCGACGGTTTATATAAATTCGAAAATATCGAACCGGGTGAATACTCAATCACTGTGTCTGCGAAGGATATGCTGTCGGACAGTGAGGAGATCAAGGTAGCCGATGGCGAGATCAGAACTTTCAATGTTCCGTTAGATGATATCGAGCCTGTAGATGTACTGAGAATCAACGGTAAGCAGACGCTGATCCATCCTGAAAAGATTGGTAGCACTACAAATCTCGATCATACTTTCGTTAATGAATACAAGACTGGTAACGATCTGAAGGACTTGATCACCAGTACTCCTGGCGTCATGAATGATAGCTATGGAAATATCATCACTCGTGGTGAGCACAACTCGATCAACTATGTTGTCGACGATGTGATTATTCCTGAAGCTGCTGGTGTTTTGCAGCAATCGCAAGTTATAAGTCCTCGTTCAGTTCAATCGATGAGTGTCGATATTGGTGGCTACGAGGCAAGTGATGGTGGCGGTCCATTGGGCGCTGTTGCTCGCATGAAATCTTTGCCTATAAGCAGCAAGCCAATGTTCACCTATGGACAGCAGATAGGTGGTCCACTTGCAGGCAGCATTTTTTACAATGCGAGCAGCGCTCTTAGTCAGGATGTGTCGAGCATTTTACATCGTGTACGGATTGAGTCGTCAGGCTCGTTTCGCATGTCATCATATGGTATCGCACCTCCAGTCAAAGATTATGTTCACAACGATCGTACTGATATCAACTCTTTTACCAAGATCGAATTTCTAGCTACGCCGAGAGACACTTTCAGGCTTACCACTGCCATCAACCAGACTACCTTCCAAATGCCCACATCTGGATATTCAGCTACCGCTGGTGTAAAGGACCGGCAATCTGATGGTCAAAATTACGTGATCGCCAGTTACATACATAAGTTTGAAAAGTATTTGGACGAAGCAAATTTACACTTGCTGAATGGCATCTATTACGAGCGGTTTCGTAGCAGCGCCGCATTTGATCCTGGAGTGCAATTTAATAACGGGCAGCCAGAGCAGTCGATCTCGGCAAATGCTAAACGATTCAACTATGTATTTTCAGCGCAGGGTAATGTCCTTAAAACATACAAAAAGGCGCACCACTTTAAAGCTGGTTTCCTCACTGAGCTTCGTCCTGTAAGCACTTCCTATAACGCAACTTACTACAACGCCAATTATCTAGGTAGTATTCCTTCCGCGAGCAACCCAAATCCCATTCCTTATGGTGCGGTCATAAGTCCATTCACCAATACGACCGTGGGACCTCAGTTTAATGGCAATATGGGCAAATACTCTGGCTTTAGATATTTGCAGAGTGCATTTTTACAAGATAAGTACACTCCTCAAAACGGATTCTGGAAAAGATTGACTATCGATGCCGGCGTGCGCTTTGACATGCAACGAAGCATCTACGGAAATACGCTTGCCCTTGCGCAGGCAATTGAGAACACTCCCGGGGTACAGCCATTTTCTCTCCAACCCTATCAGAAGCAAGCAACCACAGATGCCCAGGTTAGCGGTCGGTATGGGACTGCGTTTGTAATCGATAAAAAGACAGTTATGCGTGGTTCATTTTCGAATTTGTTCATGCCTAATCCGAACGACATATTTATTACGCCTTACGTAGTGAATGCCGGGCAACTCACTCCCGGCATTTATGAGGGAACTCCCAAGCCCCTTCGCGCGACTCGTGGATATCTTGTAGATACGAGTATTGAGCACCAGTTCGGCACGCGCAGTGCTGTTCGCACCAACCTGTTCTACAAATATCTCACCAACTTTGGTGACTCTGGAGTAGTGGGTAATTTGCCCCTGTACAACCGACTCACCAATAGTGCCCAGGACGCTTATGGCGTGGAAACTAGATACGATTTGAAGCCTCAGCGTGATGGATATGGCTTTAACGGATTTCTTTCTAATACCGTTCAGGTGGCGTATTTGCGCGGAACCAAGACGCCTTCTGGTGGCTTTTATCAAACACCGGAGCCACCATACATGAAGTTTCCAGATCATGACAGGCGTTTGTCTACAGTTGCAGGAGTAGGTTATAAAACCAGGCAGAATATCTGGTGCCTTTTCACGGCACAGGTGCTGAGTGGTCTGCAGGACGAACGAGATCCCGCTATCTATGGTCCGCATCCGGCACGCACTCCGGTGCAAACTGATCTGGCGTTCAACGTTGGTTACAAGCCATCGAAAGGTGTTTCCCACGCTCATCCCTGGCTTCCCACCTCGTTCGACGTGCGTGCGGATAATTTACTGAATCAACGCGTTCCAGTAAATTTGGGGAGCCCGTTCCAAGGAACAAGATTCAGTCTTCCGTTCAGAGTGCTTGCGAGCTGTCAGTGGGATGTGGGTCAACGCGAATCGAAAGTTGTTAACGCTACCAAATCACAAATATAACTAGCGGTTACAAATGAAGTTGGCAGTCACAGGTGAATTGGCGGTCACCAAACTGGCAACCACAAATGTCAACCACAAAATCCGGTCCCATGTGACAAAAGAGCTTAAGCTGGTTGATTCGCCTTAGTTCAGGGAAAAGTCTCTAACAGTGTGCTCGTTTCGATGGTACATTGTTCGAACTATACCAGCGCGCGGTCAGTCTATGACACAGCCGAATAATCATAGCCTTCTTTCAAGTAAGAGCTTCAGAACGAGCTTTACGGGAGGATTTGGCAGAATTTATGGCTGCGGTTTCAGCGCCGGATGTATGGCTGTTCTGGTCCTTTCTACATCAGCGTTGCAGGCGTCGCGGGCAGACTCCGGAGCCTCCAGTAGCGGTTCTTCTAGCGGTTCTCAGAGCCCATCAGCTGACGGCTCAAATGGAACCCAGAGCGGCTCGCGTGTATTGAGCGGCAGCGCGAATGACAAGGCAGCTATTAATCCTTCAGTGCGCTTGGTTCCACCGACTCCTGAAAAACACATTTTAAATAGCGGAGCAAACGTCAAGCAATTTAATGGACAGGCGCAGTCTACACCAGGTTCTCCCGTTTATCCGGCAAGAATTCCAGCAAGTGCTTATTTTCCTCAAAGACAAACGCCGAGCTATCACATATTTACGCCCATCCTTCCTGCTCGCATAGTTATCGAGCGCCCGCATGTGCCTTACACACCACCAGCTCCACCGAAATGGAACTACACACTCACGCCGCGCAATGGCATCATGACCTGGTCACCTGGTTATCAGATCTCCCACGTTACGCATTCTGTTGCTGTAAACGCAACTGCAAATGTAGCCGCAAACGTTGCCAGCACGAATGCCAGCCTATCTCAAAAAGGGCTCGAGACCCGAATGAGCACTGAGAGGCTCTCGCCTGGAACAGCTTCATGGACTGGAACAGGTATTCGCAAGTTGCCGACTCAGGCACCGCCAACGGTGGCTGCGTTATCCGCTACTCCGCAGTTGCTTTCTGAAGTAATATCAGCAAAGGAAAAGAAAAATATTTCCTGGGAGGACTGGTACAAGCGAATTTGTAAAACCATTTACGAGCAGTGGATTTTGAACGCGGCTTGCCCTGGTGAAGCTTCCGTGAGGGTTACTGTTTGGTCCAGCCGAGATATAGAAGCTAAAATATTGAGTTTCACTCCAGCCGATGGCCTGGCACGGAATGCTATTAAAGAAACGGCTTTCCGAGAAATTTCTTTGCGCGCGATCAACAGTTTGCAGAAGACGGAGACACTCGATTTTCCTTTATCTCCTTCTCGAACTATGGTGATTTTCGATCTTGATATGAACAGGTCCGTTAATGGACCTTCCGGTTGTGTCGTTGCGGCTTTTCATGATACCGGTGCTTTGCCTGCCAGTACGGCGGCAAACCGAAAACCTGGCCGCGCAATCGCCGAAGGGAACAAGCGCGGGAATTAAAAAAGCCCTGCTTCCTTAATTCTGGCAGCAACCCGGCTTCATGACCGTCGATGATGTGCTGGAAGCGACAGGTATTATGTCTTGAATATCGTCGGTTTGCGTATACAGGCTTGGAGCCTGACGGAAGACTTGCATGAGCTCTTCGATTACACGCTGTGAATCCTGATTCTTAACAGCTTCAACAACGCACGTTTCAAGATGCTGTCTCAATATGACTTCAGCTGTTTTATCTAGAGCTGCTTGAACAGCCTTTAACTGGTTCAGCACGTCGATGCAATATTTTTGTTCGTCGACCATTCGATGAACGGCGTTCAAGTGTCCAATCGCTTTTGCAAGGCGCGATTTTAGTTTCTCTTTGTTTGCCGGGGTGATCGCCATGTGTTTATGTCCGCCAGTTGAATGGTTAACGCGGTCGCAATAATGAATTTTTGCAAACCATTGATCGCATCCAGATGTAGTTTACAGTCCACCTATTACGATTGCCAGATATATTGGCTAATTTGATACCTCTAGTGTTGTCAGTTCGGTGTTGATAGCGCAAACTTATTGCACAATCAACCAACTGTACAGTACAGTTCCAAGCGGTTTCCAAAACGACCTGGTGTGAAGTGAGAGTAGAAATTCCATGTGACGATAAAACCTCTCGAGCTTTGCTTGAAGAGTTCAAGGCGTGTTGTCAAAAGGGGTGGTATTTCGAGACACTTCGATGGACCGAAGATGGCGATATGATTTACAAGTTTTTTCTTCTTGATTTGGCTGAACAGGAAGAATTCGAAGGCAAGAAGTTTGTACGTTACTATGGTTGGTTAGAAGCTGGTGAAGCAGATAGTGTTATCTCGGTAAGAGCTGCTGGTGAGCTGGAAAGTTTGCTTCCTGCGGATTTACAAAGAATATTGATTACCAGGTTTCATGATGACGTTGTTGTGCCGGTCTGCAAACGGCACAATGTTTTAGCTCGGCTTACATCGTCAACCTGACTCGCAGGCGGGTATAAAGGCACCAAATGTGGTGCGTAGAGTGCTAAGCCCAGCACGGCGAAGACAGCAGAACCATCGTGCCACCGAAATATTTGGCGTTATTCGGAAAAGATCATACGCTTGTGAGACAGGTCGTAGGTTACGACAAAATTGTGCAGAAAGGAGTCGCCTACGAGTCCGTCGTATATGATTTGCTGAAACTGTGCTGCTGGGGCTTCCTGATGAAACTGATGGGCAGAAGAGAGAAACGCCTCACCTGGCAGTTTTGTAAAATAACGCACGTAAGCATGACCAGTCTCGTCCTTCCCTTTGACAGTTTTAACGGTGGCGTCGTTGGGATTGATGCCGAATATTTTCATGTATTTTTCATTTAGGATGAGGGCACCGCTTCCGGTATCAACTTCAACTCGCGCAGACTCGCCCTTTGAAAATGATATAGACAGTGAAATGCTGGTTTCGACGCCATTACGCCGGATAACACGCACTGGGACTGCAGTGCCATGGTCCAGGCGCTCCTTCAGGCTGGTTTCGGTTTCGATGAACAGTTTCTTCTGATGGTAATCAATGGTAAACGGTGTGCTTTTGAAAAAATCTAGGGAGACAAATCCTTCTATACCTTTGAATTCAGGATCGCTCCCCAATATCTCGTCGAGCTTCCATTGTGCCACTGGAACATGCTTTTGTTCGCATGTCGCTATTTGCAAGGATGGGAGGCTTGCAATCTTCATGCTTAGCTTTTGTCCAGACATTCGCTGGCCGCTATGAACTCCGGTGACCTTGCAAGAATACTTCTCTGAAAGGTTCTGAGAGATGACGTTGACACCGCATCCGGTGTCTAAGATCAACTGGGTACCTTGTCCACATACTTTTGAGGGAATGATCAGAATATGCCCGGCAGCATATCTTATCGGGACACTGTTTCTAGCTGAAGTTTCAGCACCGATGGCTGTTGATACATTTTTGGCAGGCTCGTCTGCACGGATAGGGGCTGCGGACATAAGAATGGTTAAAGCAGAAATAGCAATTTTCAAAAATCGAATCCACGCGGACCTTGCATATTGTTCCAGCCCATGTCGCAAGGGCTGGGAATGATTGCATGTTGAAGAATATCCATCGGGCTGCATTAAACCCGCCATTTAAGGTTCTAATACCAAGCTTTAAGTGGGAATTCTCCCATTTTTAGCTATAGCTTGTCACCAGCTTGTCACACTATATTCACCACTATGTTCATGGAGTCGCCGGGGACGTGCAACTTAGTCCTGTCACTGGTTTCTGTCTTTGTGATTTGTTTGTAATTTAGGAGTGGCGAAATGGAATTCGGAACAATCGGCAAGGATGGCACAGGCAGTCATATCAATCCACAAGAGATGCATCTAGGTGCAGCAACCACTGAGAGCGTTTACACTTCGCAGATTGCATATTGGGACTTAAAGAACGCCGATCAGTTGAAAGGCAAGCAGAACTTTCCTGGACTTGGACAAAGAGACCTATTGCCTGGCTTCCAAGTCGGTGACGCTCAACCTGGCTACGTTTCGAATCACACTCAAGCGCCTAATGTGCCTCGAGATTTTTTTGCCATTGCGAATCGAGCTGATGGAATGCCGCTTGAAGTGCTGCAATACAGCGCAGATAACAAAGGTCACCTGACTTACAAGCAACAATATTTGTTCCAATACCAGAATCTTCCAGACGGTGAAAATCGGGTGACGGTTCAAAAGTGGGCACCCAATCAAGGCAATTACGCAAATGCGCCGACAAGATTGATTGGAGATCAGCAAAATATGTTGCTCGGTCTCAGTCAGTATTACAGAAATGGAGACCAGACGACCAAGGCCGAGTATTGGTCAGACGCATCACTGACGCAACCGGCGCCGGCGAAGGCAGTTGGGGAATACCGTACCCCTGATGTGCGCATTACGTTCAATGATGGAACCAATAACATTGGTTTTCAGAAGAAAGGACTTTCAGGTTTGTTGAGCGGTGTCATTCCCGAAAATGGAGCGCAAGCCAAAAACGAGTTGGTTGGCGTGTTGGGGCGGTTTAACTTCTACGACCTGTTCGGTCCTAAACTCTAGACTTCAAACTTGAATTTTATAACGCGACTGAAAGTTTTCTATTAAGCTCAGTCAGTGATGTACTGCGACCAGAATTCGGTGCGTTCCGTCCAGTCACATCCTTCGTTTCCACATGTAAGGGTGACTCGCGACCCGCGCGAATCGATGTCTGTGAAACCGAGACCTTCACGAACTGCGTCAACAGTTTCTGCGTATTTCTCAAATTTTTGAATCGGCTTCTCGCATTTCGGGCACATCATTTTTTTGCCCGCGACAGCTTCTTTGATGATTTTGAGTGACATTCTTGCCCCTTACTTAGTTGCAGCCGTTTTGATCCGTTCGATCTGACTGCTAGATCAAACGCTAAGATAGCACATTCAGGCGGTCGTCCCAGGCATTGGTCACTTTACAGTGGATTCGAGCCTATCGAGTGTCTGCAGCCGCGCCTGGAATCGTTGTTTGGTTCTCATGTGCTTTTTGCCCAGTCGATATTGTCTGAGCTCTTCGCTTGCCTGTACACGGGCTGTTTCGAGCATGTTCAAGCCGGTGCCGCAAGCGTAAGAGATATTGCCCGCCAGATACATGCGTTCACGTGCATTTGAGTCTCCGTAGTATCTGTAGCCGCCGACTATTCCCGTTATGCCGTTAGCGATGCGGGGTGGTCCAACCAATGACGCAAAGGTGACGTTTTCGACCAGCGTGTTGTGGGCTCGTTTGCGTTCGTTTTTGATGTAACCGTTCATATCTTGCATTAGCTTCGCTTGCTCTGCATACAGAGGCATTCTTTGAGCCAGACCGGGAGGAGTGACTCCAGCTCTGGAGGCTCTCTCTTGCAGTGCAATGAGGCGTTTGCGGTCGCTCTCAAAAACGTCTGTGGTGCGAACATTCACGTTCACTAACTCTTTTGACACCAGTCGACGCGCGGCGCTTCCAGAGATGTTGCCTGTAACACGACCGACCACCGGTTGCAACATGACGAGAGCACCTGTCACCGCCGAGCAAACGCCGCTAGTGCCGGCGAAAGTTGGTATGCGCCTATGACTACCATAAAGAGAAACGATGTTCCCTGTAATACCCACGCTGTTTTTTGCAAAATCCAGCAGGAATGCGGTGTTCTGCAGGACCCAGAAACGTTCAGTGGCGGCATGGTATTCCAGATAGTCGACCATGGACAGATCTCGCAGGTCGCTAAGCATTTTGCCTTCGCAAGCTTCGAGTCCGTCGCGGTCTGGACTTTGTTGAACAGCGGTCTGGTCGAGCCTTTGCGTTGGCGAATCGAGTTCAACACGTGAAGCGCTCTCTTGCTGATTGCGCTTCGCTATCTCTTGCTGTCGCCGTTGAATCAAAGAATCCAGTTCAGCCGCGACTGCGTGTACTCTCTGTCGATACCTCGCGGGAGTGTAGTTGCGATGTCTGATTTGGCAGTAGTGAGCAAAATTGAGTCCTAGTTCGAATAGATCACCAGTCGCACCAACCGATTGGCCGGCCATCTGCAATTCGTTGGCTGCAGCCAATCTTCCATGAACGCGACCGGAAGTTTTTGGAGCCGTGCTTGTGGTGTTTACCATATCATTGCTGTCAGGTGAGTCATCTGTTTCTACTGGAAAATTTGAGACTTTTGGAGAACCTCTCGCCGCCTTTAAGCTACGCAGCAGTTGTTCACGCGCTGAAATTGAAGCAATCAAGCTCGTCTCAGTGCATGCTGCGCTTGTTTCACCGTAAAGGAATACTCGTCGTTGTCTCCATCGGCTCACCAGCGCGGTTTCGATTCTGAACTGAGTATTCAATTTTTGAAACTCGAGCTGACGTTGCAAGATCTGTCTGGTCAATGACTCGACCTGGTCACTTGCGTTAGCTGGCGAACTTTTAAAGTCTCTCGGCGTAAAATCCTGAGCTACAGATATTGCATGATCATTTGAAGTGCCTTCGTGTAGTTCATCTGAACTGCCTTCCTGTAGTCCATCCGAAAGTGCGATGAGCTCCCGAAGGTTGGGTTTTCCACAAGCTTCTTCGAGCGTTGGCACTTTATTGTTCTGCAATTCGTCTGCTTCTGCGGAACCAGATTGAAAGCTGAGAGAAAAAGCAATCAGTAGCGTAGTTGCGCTGCTATAGCAAAACGCGAACCGTCTTTGGGCTGCTGTCCTTGTTACTCCTTTTGCTTTCTGTCGCATCTACTTTCTGTCGGAATTGTTTACGCTTTGCCGCTTTTCGCAATGTGCATTGACTCTGCTTAGCTGCGAGTAGCAAATTGTAGCAAGATTGTGATGTCCTTGAGTTTTCATCACGTAGAGCGTGGGCGAGAGCCGTTTACCTGTGCGTTTAACTCGACCTGTGAATGTCTGGTATTGAATCTGGTATTAGCATCATCATCTTTCCGCTTTCTTTTATGTACAAATCAAGAATTGGCCATTCGTAGTCGATATCTTTGTTGTGAGCTGTAAAGCCGTACCCATGCCGGTTTGTAAACTCTGTGTAAGTCGATGACGCTGTAAGCTTCGTGTAATCTTCGAAATATTTTTGGTTTCTAGATAAATTTCATCTGTGCGGGCGAAAAGAGTTTTTTTGTTCGAGCTCTTGTAATCAAATTCTGTCAATTGAGCCTCAGAGCGCTTCTTTGTGGTTTTTGTTGCCAAGCGAAATCTTAAGCAAGCCCTCATTTACGCCCCGCTTACACACGCTGTAAGCCTGGTGTAATTTGCACCGTAGTAAGCTGGAAATTGAAATTACAGATTTCGGTACGGGGTTTTGTTAATGAGCAGTGATTCGGGCGCCAACCTTACAAGTGATAAGAAAACGACTACACCAGGAACGTCTGGAGCTGTCGCTACTGCGCCTGCCAAAAAAGCTCCTCTAGTTTTCCCCACCGATGAAGATGTACTTCTCGATCTCGAAAAAGTAGTTTGTTCTCACGGTGACACTGTTCACTACGCAGAGCGCCCACAATTTTTTGAAACTTGTGAAGGCAGCTACCTATATGATGCGAAGGCTACTCCCTTCCTCGACTTGCAGATGTGGTACTCAGCAGTCAATTTGGGTTACGCCAACAAGCGCGTCAACAACGCTTTAAAAGCACAAATCGATAAACTTCCGCAGTTGGCTTGCCAGTATCTGCACAAAGAAAAGGTCTATCTCGCTGACATCATCGTAAAGGGAATCAAGCGCAACTTTGGACAGACTGGACGCGTGCACTTTAACGTTGGTGGAGCGCAGGCAGTTGAAGATGCATTGAAACTGGTTCGTAAAACTACTGGCAAGAGCCGCATGCTTGCTTTTGAGGGCGGCTACCACGGACGCACACTTGGTGCTTCAGCCATCACCTCGTCATATCGATACAGAGAGGCGTACGGCGAGTTTGCCGATCGCGCTGAATTCATTCCCTTCCCTTATTGCTTCCGCTGCCCTTACGGTAAGAAAATCGACGATTGCGGGATGTTCTGCGTTCAGCAAGTAGAACGCAAGTTCGAACATGAGTACACCGGCTGGTGGAACCCTAAAACAAAGAAGTCTGAATTTGGCGCTATGTTTCTTGAGGTCATTCAGGGAACCGGAGGGTACATTGCTCCGCCTCCTGGTTATATGGAAAGATTGACGAAAGTGCTACAAGACCACGGCATTATGGTGGTCGATGATGAAATTCAGATGGGCTTCTTCCGCACCGGGAAGCTCTGGGCTGCTGAAAATTTCAACATCAAACCAGACATTATCGTCTTCGGAAAGGCGTTGACCAACGGTCTCAATCCGCTTTCAGGAATCTGGGCGAAAGAAGAGTACATTAGCCCCGACAAGTTCGGACCTGGATCTACTCATTCAACATTCTCGTCCAACACTCTTGGAACTGCGACTGGTCTCGAAGTCATGAAGATCTTCGAAGAAGGCGATTATGAAACGACCGTCAATGAGAAAGGCAAGTACTTCCTCAAACTATTGAAGGACCTTCAATCTAAGCATCCTGAAATAGGTGATGTTGGGGGAGTTGGTCTCGCTCTGAGAATGGAAATGTGTGAGAAGGACAGCTATACACCAAGTCGTGCGCTTGCTGACCGCATGTTCCAGCGCGGTCTCGAAGGTGATTTAGTGCACAACGGCAAGAAGATTGGTTTGATTCTGGATATTGGCGGCTACTGGAAAAACGTTGTCACCCTCGCACCTTCGCTGGAAATTTCTTACGAAGAAATGGACCTGGCTCACGATCTGTTGGACATGCTTATCACTGAATGCACAAAAGGGTAACCCATGAGCGGTTTAATCGACATCTACTGCGATTTTGATGGAACTGTCACCAGAGGTGACACCATCGATTACCTCCTTGAAGAACTGGCAATGCCAGGCTGGAGGGATATAGAAGCTCGCTGGGAAGCCGGCGAAATCGGTTCGAAAGAATGCATGGCGCAGCAAGTTCCTCTGCTGCAGGGTGGATGGGAAGCCGTTACTAAAGTTCTAGATACAGTCAAAATCGATCCTACTTTCCCAAAATTCGCTTCCTGGTGCAGACGTCAGGGCTTGTCTTTGAAGATCGTTAGTGATGGTATCGATCGAGTCATCCACTACATTTTGAAGAGAGAGAAGATTCACGTCGATAACGTTTGGGCTAATCATCTAGTCGACGGTCCTGATGGTCGCCTCGAACTGACCTTCCCGCATGCTCCTCAAGTGGCTGGTTGTGGTTCAGGTTTGTGCAAATGCAAAATACTTGGAGCTGGTCCGGCGAGATCGTTGAAGGTTGTCATCGGCGACGGCAGAAGTGATTTTTGCTGGTCTGCGGAAGCTGACCTCGTGTACGCGAAAACCAAACTGCTTACTCATTGCAAAGCTAATAACATTCCTTTTATCGCCTACGAAGATTTCGTCAGTATTCAAAATAGCCTCAAGCACAAGCTAGGCGAGCTCCATGTTCCAGAGCCATCTTTGATCCCAGGTTTGGCACAAGTCCAGGGCTTCTAACCAGGCGTCTAAGCTTTTTTTGAAGCAGGCGTTTATCATCAGTGTTAACCGTCGGTTTCCGACCTGAAACACTCGAGACATTTATGCTGCTTATATCAATTGAAACGACTCCGAATCCCAACAGCATGAAGCTGAATTTCGATGAGCAAGTCGACAAACCTGTCACGTATACAGCCGAGCAGGTTGATGAATGCGAGGGACATATTCGTTCGATTCTGAGCGTTTATGGCGTCAAAAGTGTTTTTGTTTGCGCGAATTTCATCACCTTGAATCGTGATCCTCGAGTTGATTGGAAGCAAATTCTGGACGCCGTTACCGCTTCATTGAGCAAAGAATTTCAAGGCGGAGGTGAAGCGCTGTGCGACGAGTCACTCAGACAGCAGCGCAACGAACGCGAAGAACAGCACAACGAACAGCGCAACGAACAGCGCAACGAACAGCACAACGAACAGCACAACGAACAACGTGCTGCTGGCGCTAAAGCAGGTCAAGCTGTCATCGTTGTTCAAACCTTCAAAGGTGTGCCCATACAGGTCAAGGTTACCGATGCTTCGGGCGAAAAACGATTAGCCCTGGACGCGAAATTTAGCGACACTGCACAGGCAATTCAGGCAGCTACTGGTGCGGATTATTTAAAGGAGCGCCATTGGGCTGATTGGGGCGTGCGCTACGGGACCGCATCGGAAATTGCAGCCGAAGTCGTGGAAGAGATAAACGCCCGATTGGATTCAAGCGCTTTAGAACGGCTTCTCAAGGCAGCTTCTGGAGATGTTCAAGCTGCCCGTAACCTGAGCGAAATTGAAGCGGATTTAAAAAATAGCGACTGGGCTTCACGTTTGAAGGCAGTCCAGGAACTGTCGGAAATGAAGGGAATGGAGAAAACTATTCCGTTACTCATTTCGGTTCTTGCTGATGAACACCAGCAGGTGAGGCGTCTGGCTGCCGCCGCTCTTGGCGCTTCGGGAGATCCAGGTGTTGTGAATGCCTTGGCTCATGTTTTTCTAAAAGACGCAGCTCCGGGAGTACGTCGCACCGCAGGTGATGCTCTTTCCGATATTGGTAGCGCAGAAGCAGAATCTTTTGCGTGCATTGCTCTGGCTGATACTAACAAGCTCGTGCGCTGGAGAGCAGCTCGGCTGCTCGCTGATCTCGGGACAGACTATGCACTTCCTCACCTTCGAAAGGCGCTCGGTGACAGTCAGTTCGAAGTGAATTTAGAGATTGAGTCCGCTATTGAACGTATAAGTGGTGGCAAAGAAGCCTCCTTGCCTATGTGGAAGAAGATTCAGGAAAGCTCGGGCTAGATTGTCCTGGTTTATAAAGCATCGCCAGGGCAGCAGACATACACAGAGAAAGTGCCATTGCGAACAACCCGTACATGAAGCTATTGGGCTTACCATGAGTCGCTGTCGATATCAGTCCTACGACATAAGGTCCGGCGAAGCCGCCTAGATTACCGACCGAGTTGATCAATCCGATGCCGACTGCTGCTTCTGTGCGAGTTAGTCTCGATGTCGGCATTGCCCAGAATGGACCCACAGTTCCCCAGATGCCGAATGATGCGGCACATAGAGCAGTAAGTCCGAGCCATGGATTGTGCGACAGTCCAGAAAGCACAAGAGAGAATCCCGCTAGCAAAGCTGATGCCGCAAGGTGTCCTCGCCGTTCGCCTGTCTTATCTGAATGACGACCTACGACATTCATTCCAAATGCTTGCAAGATCGCTGGAATCGCAGCTAATAGCGCCGTTTGTGAATTACTCAAGTTGCCGAATCCATGAATGATTTGTGGCAGCCAGAGTTGGAATCCGTACATGCCCAGTGTCATGGTGAAGTAGAGTAATGCGAAAAACCACACGTACGGTGACTTTATTGGTTGCAGAAAGCTTTCCAGCTTTCCAGATGCTGCCCCTTGATTTTTGACTGAATCCGCGGCCAGAAGATCCACTAAGACTGAGCGCTCATCATCGCTAAGCCATTTCGCTTGAGCTGGTCCATCTGTTAAATAGAAGAATGCGATGATACCGAGGATGATGGCAGGTATTCCAGATGCTATAAAAAGTAGCTGCCAACCGGCCAGTCCGAAAAAGCCATTAGCGCTCAGTGCTACGGAGGCAAGCAGACTTCCCAGCACACCGGCGATTGGAATGGCTGTCATGAATCTGGCTACAGCAAGTCCATGCTCCTTTTTCGGGAACCATAACGTCAAATAGTAAATCATTCCCGGAAAGAAGCCGGCTTCGGCAATACCTAGCAGAAAGCGCAGTACGTAAAAGCTTGTGGCACTGTGTACGAGGCACATGCAAACCGTGATGCAACCCCAGATAACCATGATCGTCGAGATAATTCGCCTGGCACCAAAGCGCTCGATCAATATGTTGCTCGGCACTCCGAAGACTGAGTAGCCAAGAAAAAATATTCCGGCTCCAAATCCGAACACGGAATCACTAAAACCAAGGTCCTTGTTCATTTGCAGTGCGGCAAATGATACGTTGATTCTATCCAGAAACGAGACAATATAGAGCAGCAGCAGAAATGGAAATAGTCGCCATGCAACTTTTGTTAGCACGCGGGTATCTATTTTAGCCGGTGGAGCTGCAATCATTGGTTGTTACTAGTGGTAGCGCTCTGCGCCCAGGGGTTCGAACGCTACTCTTTTACTACTTTGATATCAGTCAATTCTATAATGCGTGTTCGCGGTGATTCCTGGTCTTTGGTTACAGTGAGAACGATCCGCTTCTGCGGCAACCATACTCCGTCTACTTTGTCGTATCCATCTCGAAAACCGTCAACTTGCTCGAGGCTTTTGTCGATCAAATTACGGTAGCTGACGATGAAGTGTTTGGATAGATACTTGCCAGGGTCTGCTTCCATTGTCTCCATGACGGAGATGGTGAAAGTGCTCTCTGGTGTTGTTCTCGTCACTTCGCGTACTTTGTTGTCTTTAATTCTGTATCTCGAGTTTAGTCTGTCATGCAGTTCTACCAGGCGTCCGTAGGGAGATTTGTCGTCTGCACCGAAAGTAATTGGGTTTTTCCCATCACCATCTGAAAAGTTGTCACCGCGGCGATGCCCAATGAAGCTGGCAAGTTTGTCTTGCAACCAATCAAGCGGTTCGCCTTTCAAATGTGTAATTTCTATTTTCGTGCCGGTATTTTTTCGATAAGTGACCTTGCCACTATATTTAGTGTCATCTTCGGTGAATATCAGGTCGGCATCAAAGCCGTTAAAATCTACAGGCATCACCTGGCGTGCGTCGTGAGCGGCTTTCAAGAGTAGCCAGGCGTCTTTCTCAGCGCCCTCTGGGATTTTGTCCACTACGGCTTGTGATTTCTGGTCGGTTGGTGATGTTGTAACTGTCGAGTTAGCATCGGTCATAGATTCACTTCCTGCGTTGCTTGATGTTCCTAGGATGAACGTTGTCAGCGAAACCACTGCCAGCATTAGTGTCGAATTTTTTAGCCTTTTTTTATTCATAGATGATTATTGGCTTTACTTCGGTGCGGTTTGTGTAGGTTCCAGACCTTTCGTTTGTTCACAATGGTATTGAAATCGACAAAACATAAATCCTTTTATCGCTGTCGGTCATCGAACAATTGGAACAACATTGAAATGTTAGGCTAGAATCGCTGTCGTAGATTTTCACGTCGGCTCAAAAGGTCCACGATGAATGTACGAGCGTCTAATCTTGCTTCACTGCAAGCACAAACCTAGCGGACTTATTATAGAGGATTGCCAGAATGACAACCGAAGCAACGGATGCGCCGCTCACAATTGTGCTGAAAGATTCGCAGGCTGAAATTTTGACTGAATGGGTAGCTCAGCAATTAGGCGACACGTCGCGCTCCAAAGCTGTATCGGATGCTTCGTTAAAGAATAGTTCTACCGAATTTCTAAAATTGCTTGTGGAAGCTTCGAGTGCCGGTGAGGTATCGAATATTGGAAGCCGGTAAAGCTGCTTTGCATGAATCAGATTTCTATATGGCGTCTTTACTGGACGAAGTAATTGAGAGCATAATTGGTGCTGTCAAAAAGAAAGGCTTGACACTCAATGAGTCACTCTCAAGTGCATTTGAAACCAAATTGCTCATTGGGGATTCTGATTTGATCAAGCGTATCTTCCTGAATTTTCTTCACAACGCAGTGAAGTTCACAGAGTCAGGTTCAATATCGATAGTTGTTGAGGCGGCGCACGAAGACGAATCCTCCATGACTATTAGAGGTGCTGTTAGCGATACTGGAATTGGAATAGAAGAGCACGATAAAAGCCGCCTCTTTCAACCATTTGTTCAGGCAGACGGGTCCAATACGAGAAAGTATGGTGGCACTGGACTTGGGCTCTCATTGAGCAGCGGATATGTAAACTTAATGGGCGGCGAGATAGGCTTGGAGAGCGAGAAAGGCTCAGGAAGTCGCTTCTGGTTCGTGGTGCCATTGCGCAAGCATCTTAGCCCTTAATCCTCGGGATTGCCGGAACACATGAGAGAAGCGCCCGTCATCCGCAACCACTACAGATGGTTGCATGGAGAATGACAAATGCGAATACTTGAGTTAATAGGCCAGGCATTGAAGTCAGTGCGTTCCACAGCTTTCGCGTGGTTCTTTTAGTAGACGTTATTTAGTCCAGGCGTAGGTTTGGACTTGAACCTGCGGCTCAACTGCGGACGAAGCAGCCGTCGGGGCGCTTTTGGCAGTGCCGGTGCCGCTGCCGGTGCTCACACTGTTAGAGCCTGAGCTCGACGAACTGGCGGCATTTTGAGCTTCTTTCGACAGCGGTGGTTGGTCTTCGATGATTCTTGAGCTACTGACGCTTGCACTTGTGGCAGCTTGGGAAGTTCCCTGCAAAGATTGCTCTGAGTTCGCGGATGTCGTTCCGGCAAAGCTGGCCAGCGTTGGGCAGGAGAACAGGGCAACTAGGGCGATCGCTAAAATTGGTTTACGCATGACTTGATCTCTTTTACTTAGTCGAATGTGTGACTTGATACCATCCTGTTTAGATTATGTGTTTTAAAACATTTCGCCACAAGGCTTTTTTCGTAAGGCTACGCCGAATTTTTATTTTTGCAAACTTTTGCGTCGCGGGACTGATGGCAAGAACTTTCTAACAACCACTATAACAAGCGTCCAGGCAATAGTTTCAGATCATTAATCTCGATAATTCAGCGTGTATATCTTGAAATCATCAACTGGTCGGCAAAATCGGCTCTGTAACTGCTTCTAAAGCTGATCGCAATTGCATTGCGAAAATTGGCGGCGCGAGTCACAATCATGCCGGACCAGCCGACTTAGCGACAGCAGATGTGCTTGAGCGCGGTTTTACATCAAAGCAGGAGCTTATATTTAGTTGACCTTGAATGAATTCATTCATTATAATGGTTGCTTGTCAATCTAAGTCAAAGAATGGAAACCAGGAACGTTATCGATACTAAAACAACGCATGCGCTTTGCGGGCAAGTTGTTCGCGCGTCGGCCGGCTTGCGTCAAAAACTATTAGCAAGCAGTTTGCTCATAGCAGTAGTGATGTGTGGAGGGATGGGACCCTCCAATAAGCTGTCGTGCTCAATGTTGCCAGCGGCGCTGGCTCAGGAGGGTGAGTCTGGAGGCGGTCTGAGGATTCCCAGCGCGATCCAATTCCCGATTGTATTCAAATCTTTGATCGACAGCAGCAAGGCAGCAAACGGGGACGTGGTGGTTGCCTCACTAAAGGAAGATCTGGTCATCGACGATGAGTTAATTGCGCCAGCCGACTCAATAGTCCTCGGTCACATTGCTAAATTAAGACGCAGTCGTCGTTTGACAGAATCGGTAATCTCGAAGAATCGTCGATTCCACAAAGGAAGTTCTTTAAAGATCGAGCTCGACGAAATCATCACCGATGAAGATGAACACATTCAAATTGTGGGATGTCTTAGTAAGCAATCGGCCAATTTTTTTGATGGCAAACAGCCCAGAGAAGTCGAGATCACCGGTAATGGAGAGCTTGTGAAAGCCGAGGCTGTATTTACAAGTGATCAGAAAGTGGCATCGCAAATAATCAATTTTGCGGCATCCACTGGTGTAGGTCAGCTCGGAACCGCGGCTTCTTTTGGAGCACTACCGGTGGTGATGGGTGTGATTGGCGCAGTTGAGCCGGCGATGGTTATGTCGAAACCGATGAAAGTAGATGAAAAGCATCCACGCGTAAAGGGCTTTGCCTGGGGAGTCTGGACGACCGTGCCTGGAGCACCAGTTATCCAGGCCGTTACGTTCAAGGGTTCGGAGCTAAGAATTGAACCGGGCGATGAGTTTCTAGCACAGGCACATTCTCCATACGAGCCTACTCCAGTGTTATCTATCACGAGCAAAATCCTGAGAAGAAACACAAGTTCGGTTTCAGCAGTGAAGCTGAATACTGCGGCCGCGAAGACGCCGGTTGAATCTAAGCCAGCGGCAGTGGCGGCATCGAAGACACCAGGAGCAGCAGATGTGAAGCCAGCCGCAGTGACTACAGCGAAGGCAACCTCAGCTTCTCCACAGGTGAGCTCGTCTACAAAGTCTCCATCGCTATAGTTTCTCAGACGCTCAATTTTTAATCGCTACGCAAGCAGATGCCGAGCAGTTCGGCCATCATGGGAGCAAGCTCGTGTACCTGTTCTTCGCTCATGATCGCACCGCTCAAATCTTTTGCAAAAGCTTTCATACCGAAAATTGTCGAGCCTCGAAAATCTGTTCCCTGCAGCTTTGCATCATAGAAGAGTGCCTCTGAAAGATCGCAGCCCATGAACATCGTGTCCTGAAAATTGCAGTTACTGAAGTCTGCACCAGGCAAAGAGCAGTTCTGGAAAATTACTTTTCTGAAGACAGAGCCGTTAAAATGAGCGAATTTGCCAGCGCCGTTGTCGAACAAAACATTTGCAAGTTGTGCATCGATGAGGCGGAAGCCCGTGAATTTGCAGTTCGCTAGCTGGAGCTGCCCGAGCTTACAGCTCTTCCAGGCAGCGTTCGCCATACTGCATGTATCAAATCTGGTGTCGCGAAATTGACACTTATTGAGGCTGGTATCGTTCAGCGTTACTCTAGTGAAGCGAGTGCTATCGAAAACCGACTCGTTCAATTCTCTTCCAGTGAGGTCGAGGTCGCGCAAAAATAAGCTTGTATAGTCGCTTTCGCTCTCGAGTTCAAATTGATCCGGTACAAGAGCGTCTCTTTCAGGTGGTAACGCCGGAGCCGTAATAGTTAATTTCTGATTGCCTTTCATCAATGGGTCCGAGTGAATTGACTTATGGAATGTACGCGTCTGCTTCAATCTCAACCAGTATCTCGGGGGTTGTCAACCTGCTCACTTCGATCATGCTGGTAGCCGGTCTTATGACCTGAAAGAATTGACCATGAGCCTTTCCAATCTCTTCCCAGGCGGCGATATTCGTCGTGTAGATACGCGTCCGCACCACGTATTCAAGGGATCCACCAAGTCCCTTGAGCGCCCGTTCGATGTTCTTTATGATTTGAATTGTTTGAGCGTGAGGGTCGCCGATGCCCATAATTTTTCCATCCACATCTGTGGCAGTGGTACCAGACACGAATATATGATGACCAACTCTGACGGCGCGCGAGTACCCTACGATTGGTTCCCAGTGAGAGCCGCTGGAATAGTTTTGACGTTCAACCACTGTTGTTGCTACCCTGATGAGGATTGAGTGAGAGCCTATTCTACAAGAAAAGAAATGAAACTACCTGCACACGAACATCTCGATAGAAATCACATCCCTTATGAGACGCGGTCCTTTCCGGATACCACCGAGAAGGGCGCTGCCAATGTTGCAAAGATTCTAGGATTGATGGAAAGTCAGGTCGTCAAAACTCTTATCTTTCAGACAGACAAGGGTGAACGCGCGCTCGTGATGGTTGCAGCAAATCAAAATGCCATCTCCGGCCTGCTTAAGAAGGCTCTCGGTTCCCGAAACATTTCGCTAGCTAAGCCTGAAGACGTGGTGGAAGTGACGGGTTATGTGATCGGTTCGATTCCGCCGTTTCACTGGCAACCTGATGGTTTTTGCTCCATCGTTGACGCAGCTTTGATGCGCGAGCCTGTACTTGGTGTAGGAGCTGGGGTGTGGGGAAACGAAATTTTGATCGAGCCTCAACATCTTGTCACTGCTAGCAAAGCGAGGGTAGTTAACCTCACCGAGAAGGAACCGCCTGTAGTGGCATAGACTTCCTTCGCATACCAGGCGCTTTATATTTATCTGTAAAACTTATTTTCAGCGGCGCCCTTTGTATCGGGAGACGCAACACCATTACCGCGTAAGGCTTCCGAAGCGCCGCCCTGAGAGCCCGATGCCTGCGCTGCATTGACTGCGCCGATTCCCTGTATAGCACCAGCTGCTGCTCCCGGGCGTAAAATTGACGTTTGCGCGCTGGGCAATTCGTTTTTGCGCTTAAGATCCTCTTTTACGGCAGCCGCTGGCATTGAAGCCGAAATGTCCTCAAAGGAGTTTCCCTCATGCTTCTGAACAGCTGGCTCCAAATCTACAGTGTGCTTTACGGTGCCGTCTTTTTTCTGAATTCGTCCTTGAATTACAGGCCGCTTCGGTGCAGCTACATCATCTAGATTTGCGGCGATGCTTGCGCCGCAGGAAGTCATTGCTAGCAGGGTTAAAAGAGCTATTGATTTCATTCCGGTCGCTCCTTTGGCATCTAGCCTAAACTCTAGGCTTTGGGTCTTTCGTGCCGCTCGTGGCGTTTGCCTGGGTGTTGCCCTTAGCTGCTGTTTTAGATGGACGGATATTTCCGCCAGAAGTGCCCGACGAGCCACCTGGGAGGGGGGCGCCATTGCCGGGCGCAGGTGCCGTCGTGTAATCAGGCTTGGAAGAGACGGATGATTGCGAATCCATCGCTGATGGATCGACAGATGGAATATTTATTTGCACTGGAGCCGGCGCAGGAAATGCTTTTTTCGCTATTTTAGCTGCTGGTTGTGATTTCTCTTCATTGACACCAGGTGTCAATGTGAGTCTGACAAAAGGTGCTTCTGGTCTTGTTGCTTTTACGGCAGAAGTTTCTGCTTCGCTTGAAACTTCCTCCGCCGGTTGTGATTGATTTGCAGTCGGAGCTACTGACGCGGATTTTGTTTTTTTATTCTTCTTAAGGGCGCGTTCTTTGGCTTCTACGCCAGCTGGCGTCTCAAATTCTTCCTCTTCAACAACTTTCGCAGGCGCGTCACTTTTCAATGCGGGGCATGATGGCAGTGACCAACGTGCCTTGTTTAAGGTCATATCGGCTCCGCTTCCGGAAGATGAGCCTTCCAGGCTGCCAATTACAGATACCTTATTGAACGCGGAGAAAGGAGCTGCCTGTACTGACGAAGCCAGCTGTAGGAGCGACATTCCGACTGTTAGTGAGAGCAAAGTTGGATAATTCATTCTATATTCCTGGGACCTGGGTTGCCTCGGGTCTCCTATCTTAGCCCTGTTCTCAAGACTTTCGCTCGATGTCAACAATTATTTATCTGGGAACATTTGTCGGTCAGATAATCAAACAACCCGAAGGCGCACTTGAATTCTGCAAAGTTATGACAAAACCGCCCATTGGTCAGATATTGAAGGGTTCTTATATTCATTGGCCCAAAAAACTCTTAGTTGACTGAGCAAATTGATCAGAAATTCCGGCGTATATTAAACGATATTAAATCATGCTCATCAGGCGCCGACAGTTCATCACCGTTAACATTGAACCCCGTAGTAGATATATATTTTTAAAGTTGGGTTTGAGGGGGTTTGCCATGTTCGGAAGATTGGGTTTTCGTTCTCGTCTGGTTGGCACTTTATCCGCTGCGACCCTTCTATTAGTCTTTAGCGCATCTCACGTATCAGCGAAGGAGCACAAGGCTTATGGATCGTCTATCGTCATAAACGCGCAACCTGAGGTCGTTTTTGAGGCTATTCGGAAGCAAAGAAACTCAGTTGAGCAACATCGTACACTCGAGAAATTTGACGGCAAAATTGCGGTCATTAAAGAGAAGCTAGAGAATGTGCCAATTTACGGAAGAGTCGATTGCGAATGGGAAGAGACAGAAGACCCATACAAGCGCATTGACTACAAGATGCTGAGTTCCACCAAATTCAAAGAAGGGTTTGGTAGCTGGGTTCTAACACCTTCCGCGGATGGGAAAACTACCACTCTTGAATTTACGTCCTTTACAGATTCAGGATTGATGGTGCCTTTTGGTGGCGAGCTAACGAAAATGGAGTCGATGAAAACATCGAAGCTGCGATTAGCTCACATTAAAGATGTCGCCGAGGATATGCAAAAGCATGGCGGTGTCCCCCCAGCCGATAGTGCCTCGAAATCAGGAAAAACGAGCAAGCAGGACAAGACTGATAAATCAGATAAATCAGATAAGTCGAGCAAAACAGACAAGTCGAGCAAAACAGATAAGTAGTGTGGCCAGGGAACCTGGTCCTGCTTGTTAAAGCAATTACAGGTGGGCACTATGGCTATACCAGAACAAATAGACGCCAGGACTCTGGATGACTATTTAGAGGTGATGACCAAAGCGGTTTTTCAAGCCGGCGTCAGTTGGGCAATGGTTGAAAATAAGTGGCCGGCTTTCAGGAAAGTATTTGCCGGTTTTAGCGCTCGCGACGTCGCTCAATTCACAGACGCAGACATCGAGCGCTTGAGCAACGATGCTTCTATTTTACGCAGTCGAAACAAGATCGCAGGAACGATTAAAAATGCGCAGACCATGGTGGCGTTGGAAGATGAACATGGTGATTTTCGCAAATACCTGCGCTCGAAGCTTGATTACAAAGCTTTGAGCAAAGATTTGCAAAAGCGATTTAAATACATGGGCGAAATGAACTGCTATTACTTCTTGTTTCGAGTAAAAGAACCGGTGCCGGAGTTCGAAGCATGGATTGAGACTATCGAAGGGCACCATCCGCGAATGCGGGAGATGGTCGAACTTGGTTTGAAAAAAAATTCTCAGGCTGCTGCTGTAGAAGAGTTGCCGTAAAAAGACTCGAGTTCTGAAGACACGAATTCTTGAACGTCTTCGCTTTGCAAGGTCTCGAGCAAACCGAGTTCGCTGTAGATTTCATAGAGTACTGTGTCTGCTTTCATTTGTTTCTCCTTTGCTGAACGTGCGATAACGATATCGCAGCACAAAATGAGTTCAATCAAGCAACTGAGGTATACCTCCAAACATTTTCAGAACTGGTCAAAATTGACTTAGGTCTACTTCAAGCCTGAGCCTTCAGTGACGCCCGTGTCGTGTTGCTCTCCAGATCCACCATAACTTCCACCGATCAGTCCTCTGTTAAAGAAACCAGAGCCACTGCCCGCGGTGTTCGACCATAGCCCGCTTCTCTTTGCATCTTCAAGCAAATCTCCAGTCGACGTCGCAGGATCGCGGAGTACCGGCGTCATAAGACTGCTGCTGCTGGAAGATGTCGTGTATGTAGAATTTGTTGGCATAGGCAGGCTGATGCCGTTACCTAGTAGCCCACCACCGCTGTTGTATCCGCCAAAGCCCCCGTTATATCCATATCTCGGGTATCCGAACCCCGGACCAGGGTAGCCTCCAAACCCGGGCTGACCGACTCCTATGTGCAGCTTCCCTATGTTAAAGCCCGTTCCACCGCCCGGATATCCCGGGTAAAAAGTGTTTCCAGGAAAGGAGGGATATCCGCCATATCCGCGATATCCGCCATATCCAGGGGGATATGGTCTGGCGGAATAAGGATTGAGCGTGGTGATGCCATTGTAAGGGTTGAAGGATGGTTGAAGGAAAGGCACCGTCCCTGGTGTTACTGGTACAAATGTGGTGCCTACTGCCGCCGGTTGACCATCCATGGTGTGCGGTAAAGCAAAAGGGTTGTCGTAGGTGGAATTGACGGTAGGAACAGGCATTTCGTTATAGACCTGCGTGTTGCTGCCCAGTGGACGGACGCTATTGCCGCTGTGATTGATAGTGGGTATCATGTTGCCGCTCGGATCAACCTGTATGCCTACGTTCGATAGGTCAACGTATGCTCGTCTTGGCTTTTGTTTAGGGTTGGTGTCGACCTCTTGCATAAATACGCCGTTTCGACCGGCGCTGCGAGGCGGGCTAGTACTGTCGCTGGTGCTAGAGTCTCGACCGTTAATTACGTTGATGTGTGTTGACGAGCGTTGCTTCTGTGTCTGAGGTGCCGCGGTCTCCTCCATAAAAAGATCGCCATTCGAACCGGTTATTTCCTGCGGTTGTGGACTGTTTGCTGCGAGACCGCCGAGATTAGAATTGACCCCTGATAAAAGCAGCATCAATATTGCTGCCCGAACATGGCGGAGGTTTGTGTCGATTTTCCTCATTTTCACCACCCGATTTTTAGTTTTTTACAGGGGAGACCACGTCGCCGGTCACTTCGGTATTCGCAGTTGGCGCCTGCTCTGCTGCAAATTGTGGCGGACTTTTTTGTTGTTCGGTTGTAGTGCTTGGCGAAGGCGCTGCTGTCGTTGAAGGTGCGTTTGTTGACGCTTCAGCAGTTGCTGTTTCGCCAGTTGCTGCTTCCGCAGGTGTTGTAGTAGTGGCTGTCGTACCAGACGAAGAGGTTGTGGACGACGTTGATGTGGTCGTCGCTGTATCTGCTTTCGCTTCGCCGGTATTGTCTTTGCTTGTATCGGTGATTGTGATCGGGACCGCGGGTTTCGCCTTAGGCGTCGCGCTTATTCTTTCCTGCAATTGTTTATGCCAGGGGCTATGCAACTCCGGATGTTTTATCCGTTCGACGACAAACAGGATACGGTCGTAGACTGGTTTTGGCAAAACGGTTTGCACGGTTTTCGTAAGACCGAGTTTCTCAGCCGTAACTAAAGCCGTCGGTGTTCCTTTGCCGCCGTGCGGGTTAATTGATGAGTGAGTCAAATTCGCCCAAACTTTCGAGTGCACCTTCAAACCTTTGATGTTATTTAGGGTGATGGTGCCGTCTTTATCTTCGTGAATATCAAATGTCAATTTTTTGTCGAGGTTGATTTCATTAATACCAGGGCTCGTGATGTGTTTATTGAATTTATCGGCGAATCTGACTATGACTCGACTTTTGCCATCTTTCGTGTTCAATATTTCGATGCCATCAAGTCCCGTCTCTTTCAATACAGCCGCAACGTTCTTCCCGAATTGCTCAAGATTGACGGAGCGGTAAGTCTTTGCTAGCTCCAATAGATCTCTAATCGCCTCTCGGTCTTCCTCTCCGCAATCTTTGGCTATTTTAATTGCCCGCTGCAGGTGGTCTTCCGCTTCGTGGTATTTTTTGGCCGCGATATTCGCCTCGCCGAGCTTTCTCAAGCTCATGGCTAAATTTTTATCGCCTACGTCCGAGCGGTCCGCATAACGCACAGCTTTCGAGTAAAAATGTTCAGCTTTGCCCCAGTGTTGTTTCTTGTAGGATTCTTCGCCACTCTTGAGGCATTCCTGCCATCTTTCAAAATCCGCGCATTGTCCGGGAAGTTGCGCAATTGAAACGATCATGAAAGGCAAAACCAGGGTGATGCCAATGCGCGATAGGGTCGCTTTTTTCTTTGAATTGCTAGATGGAGTGAGTCGCATATGGAAATATCTTACCAATGTTGTGATACAGGTGTCTGTTTTAGCATCGGATTTCCCCCGCCCTGGACGAAGATTTCCTCACTTGATTACACCACCAATAGATGCAAATTTCGTGGATTGACGAGTATGATTAGAAGACCGTGAACAGGTGGAGTTATGTCGAGCGGACGCACCCGAGACTACATATTGTTCTACGTCAATGGGCGCGAGCACAAATTGACGGGGCAATCTGCCTTTATGCAGTTGTCCGATTATTTGCGCGCCGAGTTAGGGCTCTGTGGCACGAAGGTGGTTTGTGCCGAGGGCGACTGCGGCGCCTGCACCGTTATGGTCGGCCGTCCGGCAAGTAACGGAAAACTTTCTTATAAACCTCTTAATTCCTGCATTCAGGCCATGTACCAGCTTGATTGCGCGCACGTCGTGACGGTGGAAGGTCTGACCCCTGAGCAAGAGCTGAGCGCGATTCAGCAGTCCATGGTTGAGTGTCATGGCGCCCAGTGTGGATTTTGCACACCTGGTTTTGTGGTATCACTTGCTGCGATGTTCGAAGACATTGCTGCTGAAAGTATCTGTGGCGACTCGTCTGCTCTCGAACTGGGCGCTAAAAAGGACGATAACCATAACGGCGCACGAGGATGCGAGCCGGGAGCTTATGGAAGAGCAGTAACCAGAAGCTCTGTTAAAGATGCTCTAACAGGCAACCTGTGCCGCTGTACAGGCTATGAGTCAATTATCAAGTCGGCTATGCAATGTGATGCTTCTGCTGTGGTACCGGTGGAAGTGGCATTCTCGTCCGAGCCAATCGTGAAGACTTTTTTAGAGCATGCTTCTGTCGACGTGAGTATTGAGACAGAAAGGGGCAGCATCTTTATTCCCCATGAGCTTGATTCTGCAGTGCAGTTTAAGCATACGAATGACGGCACAACAGTTGTTAGTGGTGGAACCGACGTTTGTGTCAACATTAACAAGCGTGGCTTCAAACCTCGTAAGGTATTGAGCATCTGTAACCTGGCTGGGTTAGACACTCTTAAGATAGAGGACGGCAAACTCATTATCGGCGCACGCGTGACCCTGGAAAAATTGGCACAGTTCTCCATGGAAACAATTCCTGAACTAGCTAAAATGCTCTGGATATTCGGCGCACCGCAAATTCGTCACGCGGGAACAATGGCGGGAAACATCGCTAACGGGTCCCCTATCGGAGACACGCTTCCGTTTCTGTTTGTAATGGAAGCTGAGGTCGAAGTGTACGGCGTACACGGACCTAGAAGAATTCCAATCTGCTCTTTTTATACAGGCTATAAGCAGATGGACATGGCGCGCGATGAACTTATAACTCGTATTATCGTTCCCCTGCCGAAAGCCAAAGAGACGCTTCGACTCTTTAAAGTCTCCAAGCGCGAGCATTTAGATATTTCGAGCTTGGGTGCAGCCTTTCTGGTTGCCACCGAAGGTAGTGGCGAAAAGCGGTTGCCTCGCATCAAATATGCAAGAGTGGCGCTGGGCGGAGTTGGTCCAACGACTGTCAGGCTGCCCCAGGCGGAATTATTCCTCCAGGGCAAAGATTCGTCGTTTGAGACTTTCGAGAGGGCTGGGGCAATAGCACTGACTGAAATTAAACCTATATCCGATGTGCGAGGCTCGAGCGATTTCCGAAATCAGCTGGCTGAAAATATGTTTTTGAAGTTCTATTGTTCGTTAGATGAGTCAGAGTCTCTGTGCTCTGTTTAAACAGTCCGTCGATTAATGGGGGAATCTAGCTTGGGAGCAGTGGGCAAAGATATTCCGCACGATTCAGCACGCGGGCATGTCACCGGCCAATCGGTGTACATAGACGACATTCCGCCTCAGAAAAATGAGTTGCTTGTAGATTTTTACGGCAGTCCGGTCGCGCATTGCAAAATCATCGCTGTCGATCTCAGTGCAGCGGCGAAGATTCCTGGTATTGAAGCGCTTTACACATATCGAGATCTTCCCGGGATCAATAAATTTGGACCGATTTTGCAAGACGAGGTATTGCTCTGTGAAGATCATTGCACCTTTATCGGCGAGCCCATTGTAGTTATTGCGGGCATTAACAGAGAGGCTATCGAGTTGGCGAAGAGCGCCATCGTTTTGCAATTCGAAGAGTTGCCGGCTGTTCTTAGTATCGCTGCTTCTAGAAAGGCGAAGTCATTTATCGATCGTGAATATTCGATTGTGCGAGGCAACGCTACCGAGCGACTGGAAAGTTGCCCTCACGTTATCGAAGGGCGCTTCGAGATAGGTGGGCAAGACCACTTCTATCTCGAGTCGCAGACAGCTCTGGTTTATCCTGGCGAGCATGGTCAATTGACAGTTCATTCCGGTACGCAGGCACCATCAGAAGTGCAACAGGTCGTTGCTAAAGTACTTGGTTTGCAGCAAAATCAAGTCGTCGTAATCATCAAACGTATGGGCGGCGGCTTCGGTGGAAAAGAGACGCAGGCCACGCACCCTGCGGCTATGGCGGCACTTGTTGCTTTGAAAACAAAGCGGCCTGCTCGCATCATTTACAACAAAGATGATGATATGAAATTTACTGGGAAACGACATTCCTACGAAAACGATTACAAAGTCGGGTTCGACGACAAGGGCAATATCCTGGCGCTCTGGGCGCATCTTTATGCAAACGGCGGGGCTGCTTGTGATCTGTCTACCGCTGTCCTTGGCCGTTCGCTCACGCACATAGACAACGCTTACTTTATTCCAGACGTCGAAGTATATGGCACCATATGCAAGACCAATTATCCGCCAACTACGGCTTTTAGAGGGTTCGGCGGGCCGCAGGGCATCGCCACGATCGAAAATATAATCGAAGAGATTGCTGCTTATTTGAGAAAAGATGCTTATGAGATCAGGCGCTTGAACTGCTATGGGATTGAAGAGCGCAATACGACCCCTTACGGGCAATTGCTTGTGCATAATACATTGCCTCAGATCTTCGAAGAACTGTATGAGTCGTCTGATTATCAGCGCCGCCATAAAAAGGTAGTTGAGTTCAATAAGACATCCAAGACAAAATTGCGCGGCATTAGTATGTCGGCTGTGAAATTTGGTATCTCCTTTACCACCAAATTTCTCAACCAGGCCAACGCTCTTGTAAATGTTTATCTAGATGGCACTGTGCAGGTTTCAACTGGTGCCACTGAAATGGGGCAAGGCGTTAATACCAATATCAAACAGCTGGTGGCAGAGGAATTTTCGATCCCGCCAGAGCATGTGATTGTCATGGCTACGTCAACTGAGAAAAACAACAATACGTCTCCGACGGCTGCTTCATCTGCCACTGATTTAAATGGGAGTGCTGCTGTCAATGCCTGTCGAACGATCAAAGGCACCATGGCTGAATGTGCCGCTGGTCATTTTTCAAAGCTCGAAGGCGGAGGGGAAACAGATCTCGCAAGAATCGAGAGGATAAGGTTTTTAAATGGCAAGGTCTTCGACGAGCGTAATCCAGAACAACAACTAAGTTTTGCGGAGCTGGTGCTAATGGCCTATCGCGAGCGAAGGCACCTCGGTGAAAAGGGATTCTATGCGACTCCGCACATAGAATTTGACTGGCTGAAGGGGAAGGGCACGCCATTTCTCTATTACACCAATGGCTGCGCTGTTGCGGAAATTGAAATCGATCTTTTCACCGGAGATTTAGACATCTTGCGACTTGATGTTCTAATGGACATCGGCAAGGAAATAAATCCTGGTATCAATCGCGGTCAAATAATCGGAGGCGTCGTTCAGGGAATAGGATGGGTCACGACTGAAGAGCTGCGATACGCTTCCGATGGAGCCTTGCTCTCGCACTCTCCGACTACCTACAAAATTCCAAACATTCAGGATATTCCCGACGAGTTCAACGTAAATGTAATCACCAACGATAAAAACACTGGTTTGAACCTTAATGTCCGCGGAAGCAAGGCGGTCGGTGAGCCGCCTCTTTGTCTGGGCGTTTGTGTTTGGCTGGCTGTGAAGCATGCGTTGTCTTTCGTCTGTGGGGATGAGTTGCCCCGTTTGGCGCTTCCCGCAACGAATGAGCAAATTCTTTCACGCCTGAGTTATTACAAGGGACGTCTCTGGCAGGAACATCGCACCGGTCTCGCTGATGCAGACATTGCAAACAGTGCTAGCATCCTCTTGGGGCGCCCTCGCCAGAGACCGGTGGATGATGGAAAGTCGCATCCCGCTAAGGCAGATTCTGCTAACGTGAATTCCAGTGAAAAGGATAATTCTGCTTCAGCCTTGCTCACGTAATATTGCAAACTATGAACGGGTATAAGTTCTAGTAGCGTGGTTGCTCGGTACCGCCCAACTTCCCGCAGCATGGAGTTAAACTGAAAATGATGAAACACTCTGCTGGATTTTGCGCAGCCATCATTATTGTGGCTGGAACAGTGGTTTTAAGTTCAAACTCTAGTTGGCTTCCTGTTTCGGCGGCTACAGCAGCTAAATCTGGTGCCCAGAATAAACCGTCTAAAGCTTTAAGCAATCCGATCAGTGTTAGCAAAACTGATCAGGCAAAAGTGATTTTGAATGAGATTCAGAATCTCGATCATCCTGAAGAAAGAATAGCAAAGGGCAGTCCAGGATGGCAGGAAGAGAGGCGTGCTGCTACAGAGTCTAATCAGCGCAAGATACATGAATCCCAGGCTAAATTGTCTTCGCTTGGTTCAACTATCGCGCCTGTGCTAGCCGAAGGCTTGAATAATCCTAATCGGGATGTAACCCAGATCTGTACTGCGGTACTCGTGCAGTTCGGAGCAGATTCTGTAAATGCTGTCGTGGCAGTAATTAAAAAATATGGAGTGATACCAAATGCGGTAGCGGTGCTAAAGCAGATCGGTAGCGATTCATTGCCACCACTTCTAGAAATGTTAAAGAGTTCAGACGGTTCTGAATCCATGACTGCTCTGACCGTTATCGACTCCGTTGCCGCGAGTGGCAATAACTTTCGTGTCTTGCGTCACCGTATAATGCCTGCGACGTCCTACATTAATATGGGCGGCGGCGAAACTGTGGTGTTTTCTGGTCCCGCAATCGAGCAAATTTGCAATCTCAAAACGAATGATCGTTCCATCAAATTTAGACAGTTGCTGGCTGATTTGCTGGGTAAGATCGGTCCCAGAGGTCCTCGAGTTGCTGCAAAACTTTCCGAATTTATAGCCAATGACGAGCAGCCTGAAGTAAGAGAAGCTGCGATTAATGGACTGGGAAATATAGTTGCCCTACAAAATCAGGAAACTGCCAATGAATTCACCGACATCATTCTAAAAAGTTTGACAAAAGACGATTATGCAGGATGCCGTGTGGAGGCTGCAAATGCACTTGGGCGCATTCCAGCTGTTGCAGATAAAAGTGTCCCTATTTTGGCGCAGTCACTCAAAGACGGTTACCCAGAAGTAGCAATCGCGTCTGTCCAGGCACTCAGTGCTCTTGGGCCTAAAGCCAGCGGCGCACTGCCGGATCTGCTGAAATTCGCTCAAGATTCACCTGATATCAATAGTCAGTACCAGGCAATGGCTGCAATTGGAAATATGAAGGAAGCCGCTTTGCCCGCACTACCGTTTATTTTGAAGTGTCTCGTGGGCAGCAACGCTCAATTGCGAACAGGCGCCCTGAATGTTGTAACGAATATCGGTCCACCTGCTAGTTCGGCTGTGCCAGTGTTGATACCGATGCTTTCGGACTTACAAGTGAGAGTGGCTGTGGTGCGAGCGCTTGGAGCTATTGGTCCAAATGCTAGTGCTGCTGTGCCTGCTTTGCATGAACTCACGCAATCAAATCAACCCGACCGTTTTAACGACCGTCGTCAGGTGCAACAGGCTTTGCAGAGCATCACTTGTGAGGCGCAAGATATGAGTGGCTCGCAGGGCAACGTGACGCGCTCCTTCATTCCGCGACCGACAATTCGAATCCGGTCTCGTAATGCCACCAGTATCTAAGCTTCTTCTTTTCAATCTTTTAAAAAAACAGCCTGCCGACTTTGAGCCCGTGTTTACGTTCAAAGTGCGCTCGGAAAGTGGTGATGACTATCCCAGATGCTGGAACGCCGGGTAAGTGGTATTTCCAATTGAATGCCTGAGATTTTGTCGTACACGAAGAGACCGCGAGTAATCGCGGTCTCTAGTCTAGTGCTGTTCCAGTGCGGCTTGAGTTCAGCCGGCCTTGACGTTGATTTTCTTTTCGTTCAGCAACGATTGTTTGGTTTTGGGCAGGCTGATGCGCAAGACACCATCCTTGTACACGGCGTCTACCTTGGTCGTATCTATCTCACAAGGCAGATGTATGACTCTACGGAAGAAACCAAAATGACGTTCTTGTCTGTAATGTCTTTCGTCGTGCGTAGCTTCCTCGTTTTTCTTTTCGCCGGAGAGGCTCACATAGTGCGGGGTCGTTGCCAAAATGATATCGTTCAAGTCCATCCCGCAAAGCTCCGCTACTAGCACGAACTCCTCACCGGTATCCTTCAAATCTACAGTGACGTGTGGGTTTGCTTTATGCTGGACACCGGTCGGCGAGTTTTCCAATTGAGCAAAGTCGTGCTCGACATCGTAGCCCAGTGAATCGAACAATCGATTCATTTCTGTTTGTAGCGCTTCAAAACTATTTATAGGACCCAATCTTGTACTAGGTCTTAGAGGCAGTAATCCGTAATTCATTTCCTTTTCTCCCGAACCGTTAGTTGTTTTCTGCGTCTCACGTAATTCGTGCAGTGTATTGATTGTCGACGAAAACGTCTCATGAGGACCTCTACTCTAAGAATGATTCGCGCATGTTCGATAAGGACTGTAATCATTCTGGAGGATGAGGCTATTTGCGGAGTCATGCGTCCGGCAGAAAAAGTATCGACTAAAGACATGCGGTCACCTACAGTAACGTTGGACCGGATGAAGTTTGGATGACCCCTGTGTGTCTTTTATGATGGATGAGACAGTTTAAGTCGCCTAAGCTCTTCAATCTCTTCCGATCTCGGGAATTTGTCGAATAGCTTAGCCGCTAGCTGTTAAGGGTAAGAAATTCAAATATGGACAAACAAAAGCAAAAAGCCATAGACTTAAAGGGCTCTCCCGAAATGGGTAACGAGGCTGGCACTAGTAAGTTGCCGCTGGACGGGACTCTTTCTGAAGGCTCGGTCATTAACGGCTCCTACGAAGTCATAGCTTTGCTTGGCAGCGGGGGCATGAGCCATGTCTATCGATGCCGAGATTTGAAATTAAATCGCTTCGTTGCGGTGAAACTTTTGCATGCAGGCAGCAGTTTAAACCCACAGAGTTTAGCGCGCTTTCAGCGCGAGGGCCAAGCCATTGCACTGCTGCAGCATCCGGCAATTGTTCAAGTTTTCGGTTTGGAAATTACAACAGACAACGATCCATTATTGGTCCTGGAAATAGTGCCAGGCTCTTCTTTATCCGAACTAATGGAAAGGCAAGGTCAACTTGCCGTCTACAAGACTCTAAACATTATCGGTCAGGTATGTGACGGTCTCTTTCACGCGCATTCACAAGGTGTAGTGCATCGCGATTTGAAACCCAGTAACGTTATGATAGTCAATCCGGGCACGCCAGGTGAACGAGCGAAGATCCTGGATTTCGGCATCGCTAAAATTGTCACGGACACACATATAAAGGCGACTCAGACAGGCGAAGTATTCGGCAGCCCAGCCTACATGAGCCCAGAACAGTCAATGGGCAAGTCGGTCGACGCCCGGTCCGACCAGTATTCTTTGGGCTGCATGATCTTTGAGCTTCTCGCCGGCAGACCTCCATTTGTCGGAGATTCGTCCATCGCGGTTATTATGTCGCATGTCGGCGAAACGCCTCCCAAACTGAGCAAAGTGGCGAAACAAGCGATTCCGCAGCATTTAGACCAGGCGATTGCGAAGATGTTGTCTAAGAATCCGGACGACAGATTTGCCAATATAAATGATGCCAAGGAAGCACTTCTGGGCCACGGAAAAATAGAATCTTTTAGGTTTGGATGGAGGGGCTCAAATCGGTACGCTTTGTATGGTCTCGCCGCTTTAGCAATCATTGGATCCTGCTTGGTTTTGCTGGGCTTCTTGGGAGACGAGAAAAGTTTTCGGCATAAGGACGATGGCACTCAAACTGCCTCCTCCGTCAGTCCTATAAAAGCGAACGATGGCGCGCTCAAAGATATGGAACCGCTTTTTGACAGCGGTGTTACCCCTTTGTTCAAACAATTACGCGCAGGCGAATTGCGAGAGATCGTAATACCCGAGAGCACGACCGATGCACAACTTGTTCACTTTAAAACGTACAGTGATAACAGTGCGAAGATCACCAAAATAAGTTTTAAGGGATGTGTAAACATCACGGATACTGGCTTACAGTGCTTAACATACATGCCGAATTTGCACGAGTTGAATTTGGACGGGGCAAATGTAACCGGCAGGTGCATCAAGTGGATCAATTCACTAAAACAGCTAAAAGTGCTCAATTTTTATAATGATTATGAGATAGATGACCGTGCCATTGCCTCTTTAACTATCGATCTGGATGCACTGTACTTGAAGGGCACCAATTTTGACGGCTCCGCTTTTAGAAAACCTGGACTTTTAAGTAATTTGAGAACCTTGAACGTCGATTCGACCAATATTCGGACCAATCTTGGTGCATTGAAAAATCTTCGTTTAGAAGCCTTGTATATCGACGACGATAAGCTCACGGATTCGGATCTCGACATAATTCGGCAGTTTCCGCAGGTCTACCGGATTTTCATGGAAAGAAACCGATTTAGTGGGGAGGGTCTCATGAAGCTTCTGGCAATGCCTAAACTAGGTAGTCTCAGCGTGCGAAATAGTGGCATAGACGACGCGAGCGCGATGAAGTTTTTGCGTCTTAAGCAAAAGACAAATCCGCACTTTCGGTTGGTTTGGCGCTGAGTACTTAGCGTTTGCTGCAGCGACTTCATAAGCACAGTTTGTTCAATCGAAAATATCGAACGGCAACGACAGAGAAAATTCACCGACAATTCGAATCCAGTCTCGTAATGCCACCAGCATCTAAGCTTCTTCTTTTCAACGCGACGATTTGATAAAAACGGCCTGGTTAGTTTGGTGTTGATATCAAGCTTAAGTCCTCGCTTATGCATTGCGCAATGAGCATCCTATCGAAAGGATCACGATGATGCATGTCCAACTGGTCCAGAGCCTTACCGAAGCAATGCAATCAATGGTGCATGGCGGCGTGCCTGTACGAGCGTGGAGCAGACAAGATTAGCTACATTAGCTAAAATACTGAGTCGACTCTACCAGCAGGATCTCACGTCAAATTCACAGAGCTTCTTTGAAACTGTGACCGACATTCATTGTCGCCGACTTGCTTGAGGAGCATCCATGAAAACCACAGGAATTCTAAAGACACTTCGCCTCTTATTCGAGTCTCGATGGGAAGCTCAGAAGCGTTTATTCGACGATTCCCGATGACGGCTTCTTTGAGCGGCGTGGATTTAGTTTGCGGACTGATCGGTGAGCACATTATCTGGAGCCTAGCTTCCGAAGATGAAGACGGAAGTTGTCGCAATTTGCAACGACGTGAGCTGGGGAAGTTGAGGCTCACTGAAAGCGACGCATTCAGAGCGGCCTTGCATAACACACCAACGCTTAGCTCCGCTGAGTCCAGGCATGCCACCGACGTGCTCTACGAACTAAGAGATGAAAACGAAAACGCCCTGGTAGCGATGTTAGATGGTCGTACTTTTGATGTGAATGGTGAGCCAGTTTTTTTACCTCTCAATTCATCTTGCATGTACGTTACCGGAACCCGAACACTGAGTGGATTAGCTATCTACAGTGCAATGGATGAACGGCTGCAATTCCCTCCCGTCTTGCTGGAACGAAACGGCGACAACTTCGTGCCCACTGCGAATCTCCCAGATAATCGTTTCGGTGACTGGCTTGAAAAAACACTGCTTAGATATGCGAAAAGAATTTATGCAGAACAAAGAATGATCATGGTCGGCAAAATGAAACAATTTTGCGAAGCGACTTACGAAGTTCATCAAAGCGCATCGTCCAAACTATTTTCCTCAGCTTTGATACCCGTAGGTCAAGCTAACGTCTGGCTTCCAAAAGTCGATCAGCTCAGGCTTTTCAAAGGTACGTCCAATGAACCTGAAGCAAGCAGAGAAAATGTCATGGTGTCATGGAACGACTTTATCGAAATTGTCAATCAACAGATTCAACTCGCCGATTGCTATCCAAAGCGATACATTCTACAAAAAGCAATTAGCAATGAGCAGTTTGAGTTGTTAAAGGCTCGGACGAAGTTAAGCAACGTGCACGTTTGCTCATGTGAGCTGGATACGGAATCGACAAAACCTCGCCGGTCATCCTTGCGTGGAATCCCAAGTCGCAATCAACTTATGAAAAACAATCCAAATGGACAAACGCGTGGCCCTCATATGGTCGAACGATCGATTGCCTATCGAGGCAAGATCGGGCAGGGAATACAGTGCTGTTTGCGGCCGTTGCTGATGATAATAAAAAGTGTCTGATACCGAAAGTTGATTTTGTCGATCTCATCACTTCGAGCGCACCGGGTAAATCCAATATTGTCTCTATGCTCTGGGATGACTTTATTGTTCAATACGAAGGGCAGCTGGTGCCAATGAATACCTATCCCGAACGGTACCAGTTCACAAGATAATCGGCTTACTTGCAAGAGTACGTCTTGGAGTCTGGTTCGGCGAATTTCAGTAACTTCTTGGCAAGCCTGCGAGATTGGGGACACAACTGGTTGATCGAGATAAACCACGTCGTGCTTACCAACTACGTACACCGGAAACTTGAGACTCTTTCTGGACATCATCAGAGCGTCATCGATACCAACAGCTGCTCGAGCTGAAATACTTTCGATCGCCTCCTGGGCTGCCTTTCCTATCTGCGGATTTTTGAGGCACAGTTCGACCAGGCAGAGGGTGCCTACAACTTCACCGGGGTGCTGTTTCGCGAATTGCACTGTTGCTTCAGCTGCTCCATTCGCCAGCTTTGCTGACTCGAGGACACAATGCGAAAAATTCTGTTCCAGGTCTTTCGCGCTTAAATGACTGAAGTGAAAATCCAGGTTGGTGTCCGAGATTGCATTTACTCCTTGGTATGAAGGCAATATCGCATCAGTCGATTTATTTTTTACTGTGGAATTGTGCAGATCTGCATAAATCGGCAAAGGGTTTGAGCTGTCTGCGGATGCCAGTATGCTGTCTGATGGTTGACCTTGATATGATTCGGCGACTACCCGGAGAATTCTCAAATGAATAAAGTGATTTCAGCTTTCCTGTCATTCGTTCTGGTTTTGTTTGCCACTTGCGCTACGCCGTCAATTGCGAAAAATGCAGCTTCTGGTGGCACAGTGAAGACCAGTGGTGCGGTTGATGGCGAAACCCAATCAATAAAAAGCTATACCAAGAAGGATGGCACAGTTGTTAAAGGCTACGAGCGGAAGAAGACATCTAAAGCCGATGCTGCCCCTGCTGATGACACACATCAAGTGAAGGGCTACGCGTAGTGTTCCAATTATCGCCGCCGAGTTGGGAATTAGTAAAACGTGTTCCAATGAATGGGCGAATTGGACTACGGGGTGCTGTTAGCATCAATGCAGCCCGAATAAGGCATAGGAGAGACACATGACCAAGATGCCAGTTTATTTTCTTTCGCATGGCGGTGGGCCATGGCCGTATGTCGAAGGGATGAGGCAACAGTTCGCCAAGACAGAACATGAGTTCATAGCGTTGCCTGGACGCCTACCGGCGAAGCCGAAAGAGGTGTTGGTGATTACCGGCCACTGGGAAGAGGAAGAGTTTACCGTTTCAACCGCCGAGCGTCCGCCTATGATTTACGACTACTCTGGCTTCCCGGAACACACCTATCACATAAGGTATCCTGCGCCAGGCTCGCCCAAGCTTGCTTCAAGAGTGAAAACTTTATTGTTGAATGTCGGCATTTCGGCAAAGGAAGACTCCGGCCGCGGTTTTGATCATGGGACATTTGTTCCACTTGCACTGATGTACCCGAACGCAGATGTGCCGGTTGTTATGCTATCGCTGAAATCTGATTATGACCCGCAGAAACATATTCGCGTTGGTCAAGCACTTCAGCCTTTACGTGACGAGGGTGTGCTGATTATCGGCAGCGGCTTGACTTACCATAACATGAGAGGTTTCGGCCGAGATGAATCCACACCGATTGCCGAGGCATTTGAAAAGTATCTGAACGATGCGATTCTACAAAGCGATGCCAACGTAAGAAATGACATGCTGGCGAAATGGGAAACAGCACCAGGGGCACGATTAGCACACCCGCGTGAAGACCACTTGATGCCGCTCCTGGTCGTTGCCGGCGCGGCGGGGAATGATATAGGGCGACCAGTGTTTGTAGATCACGTGATGAAAGTTCCAATGGCAACCTATGAGTTTGGGCGCGGCGAATAAGGAAAGCACATGAGCCGGCGGGAGTTCGCCAATAATTTTTCAATAACCGTTCGACGCAGTAATACTATATACGGTATCATGTTCGTGCCTGTGAGGATGTGTAAATGCCATACAAAAACTTCTCGCCACCACTTGCAACACTAAAGCTGCGTGATAGGATAACAAGGACGAGAATCAAAATGCGCACTCAGAGCCATGATCGTCACATTTCAACTACGAAAGAGGCATTCCC
>Ga0182030_10002538_pt1 | contig 38777 bp, 30 predicted proteins | sample 812S3MmetaG_FD_121299 | JGI IMG/M metagenome (GOLD analysis project Ga0182030, IMG submission 121299) | Permafrost microbial communities from Stordalen Mire, Sweden - 812S3M metaG (Illumina Assembly) | ecosystem: Environmental > Terrestrial > Soil > Wetlands > Permafrost | place: Sweden...
CTCTTTGACAAACAAACTTCTCCGGCAAAGCTCACCGTCGATCTTCTCCGCCGCGGCGGAAGGATAGAATTCTTGCTGCCGTCCGGCTCCAGAATGGGTGGAATGCGAAACTCGCGCGTAACCGGAAAATGCAACTTTCGAGTATTGGCTTCAACAGACTTGGAACCCGATTGGGCCGTCAGCCGCAAGCGACACTCATATCCGCGGCCAGCAGAAAAGGCTGTCTTGGACAAGAGTGACTGGCATGGTGAAAAATTGGCCGAGATCTTAGCCATGAGGAGAGTTCAATGAATTCCAAATCAATCGCTCTTGCCATCGCCACATTCGCTTTGTGCGCGTCTACGGTTGTCGCCCAAACCACAAGCACGACCACCGCCACCGGCCCGAACGGCAACACTGCGATACGGAACACCTCGCGCTATCCAGGTGGCAGATCGTCCACTCTGACGGGTCCGAATGGACAGAGCTCCAACCGCACGGTCACCGGGCGTGGTACGGGAGACGAGACAGTCTCGCGCACTGGCCCGCACGGAACTTCCAGCAGACATCGCTAACAGTTCTCCCTCCCCCCGACAGAGCGGCAGCCGTCAACCCGATGACTGCCGTTCTCCTCCTAACGTCTGCGGTGACTTCGGATCGATAAGTATCGGGATCGAGTTGGGTGAGTTTTTTGCCCAGGCTATTCGCGGTGAGAGCGGACCGCACTTCCGACTCAGTTAGCACTTGCATAATAGAAGCTGCGCGAACTCGCTCAGCTGGCTCCAGTTCTTCATTTGATCCGCAAGCCCTTCGCCGGTCCGGACGGCGAGAAAACTTGACCGCCGCGGGAAACCGCGAGCATTCTCGCGCAGGCGCCTAGGATGATTGCGATAAGGATGTATTCGTAATTAAATCCAGCCCTCAAGGGAGCCAAGAATTCCGTAGCTCCCATCCCGTATACAAAACAATAAAAAAGCAGCACCAGCGAGCATCGAATCCCGTGGCGGGACGCGCTGTCATCGGCCGGATTCAGCCGGGATTGCTTTCTGATGAAACGCCATGCGAGCCAGACGAGCTTTGCCAACAGAATCAGATAGACCGCCAGGGCCAGCCAGCCTGCGCCGGCCAGAATATCAAAGAGGGTGTTGTGGGCGGTGCCGAGTTGACTGAGGTTCGTTCCCGTGGTCAATGAGTAATAATTCCTGAACACAAGACGGAAGCCGGCCACATAGCCCATTCCCTGAGGGTGGGTCATGCAGTAATGAATGATAAACTTCCACATCTCTGTCCGCCCGCTGAAGCTTTCGATGTTCGATGCGCTTGCGCCGCGATTAAAAGTTTTCCAAATATGCTCTCCTCCAAAAACTGCTACAACCATTCCAGAGAGCAAGACAAGAGCAGACAGAGCGGCGATGAACTTGTACGCGGAGCGTTTGGTGGCCGTTGCCCAGGCAATGCCGAGAATTGAGAGCGAGAGAAACAGGGAGATTTCGCATCCACGCGATCGCGTCGTAAGCACGCCGGCCAGGCCGATCAGGAAAAAGAAGACGGAACGTTTTCTTGGCTCCAGGGAATACAGGAAGGCGTAGGCTGATACAAGCATCATCATCGGGCAGATAAACGGCACGGGGGCAACCGCGTTTCCCGAGAGGCGGATTCCAATTCCTGGCAAGATCGCCATGACCATAACCGGATCAATAGCGAGGCATGCAAGAACCAGAACGAACAGCAACAAAGCGATCAACCTGAGCTGCAATAGGCACTGCACCCAGTCCGGGGGATTCCGGTAAGCATCGTTGATGAACTCTACGATGCATACCCAGGTAAGGAAGTACAAGATTGAATATGCTCCAGTGGAAACACGGCTGGGGGAATAAAGAGTAGATGCCATAAACAGCAGGCTGAGTAAAAAACCATACTTGAGCACAGACCGTATCTTTCCCGGAATCAGAATGGACTGGGCGGTCGACAGCCGCAGTATCGCCCAACCGGCAACTGCGAAGAATAAGCCGACTTGAAGAAAGCTCCAGACATCCAGGGTCCCCTCGGTTACATCGACGCCTTTCGTCCTGAAAACAGGCGGACCGAAGGCAAGAAGAAAGATTGGATACCGCAAAAAGAACTTGAACACAGAAAGCCGTCTGGGCGGCGGCCCGCCGGGAGCCTCCCGCAAATGATCGCCGGTCCAATGTGCAAGTTGATTCATTTAGCTGCCTTGTCCTCTTTCGATCATTTCAACACTTCGATGTCCGCTTGTCACGGGCAACATCCAATCGTATGCCGTGAATGAAAGGCTATCAGTTTGAGTTGCCGGGCGGTTCCGCTCCTTCAGCACCTCTGCTGCCGGCGATGGTCTGTGTCAGGCTGGCCCACGACAACTCATTTGCTCTGGCGATCGCGCCCATGGACAGACTCCTCAACTCCGAAGCGGGCATCGTTCCCAGGCGAATCATGGCGTTGGCGATGCCGGAGACCACGCGGGCTTCGTCTGCGCCTGCTGTTGGAACTACGATGCCGCAGGAGGAGTTGACCAAGGTTCCCGGGCCGCCCAGGTCGAGACAAACGGCCGGCACACCACCCTGAAGAGACTCCAGCACCACAAATCCTCCTGAATCATGAAGACTGGGAAAAACCAGCGCGGTATAACTCCGAAGCGAGGACAAAAGCTGCGAGCGGGGAAGCTGTCCGGCAAATTCGACTGCATCCTCTACCCCGCATTGGCTGGCCAGATGGCGCAGCCACCGCTCGTCCGGCCCACTTCCGACGAGAGTTAAAGTCACCGCGGGAAGGGATTTTCTGGCTTCAGCCAGCGCCCGGATCGCAAAATGCACGCCCTTCCAATGAAGCAGACGGCCGGCGAACACATACCTCGGAGAGTCTGGCGGCCAGCGCACATCCCTCGCTTCGGCATGACCAGACGTTGCAATGGCAAGGTGCACCGATGTCTTGAACCGCCATTTGCGCGGGACTAGCCGCAGGCTCCCCGCGGTCGTCACCAAGATACGCTCGGCCGCGCCGAAAGCAGAACGCGAAAGCGGGCTCGAGCGCTGCAGCAGGATTCCCAGATCGCGCATCAGTTCCAGGGCTTGGCCGCCGATGGGCATGCCGCGGCGCAGGCGCAAGGGAGCTCGTTCTCCGCCCGCGATAGGTCCGATCACAAACGGAATCCCGAGCCGGCCCATGAAGGAGCCGAATTGAATGCTGGCAAAGGTTACATGGTAAACAGCGTCGAATGGCTTTTCGCGATGGCGCCGGGCGGCCAACCTGTAGGCTCCCCACTGCCAAAGGATGAAGTAAACGGGCAGGAACCACGGTTGTTTCTTCAGCCGGAGCGCCCAGCCGGGAAGATCATAGTAGATAAAATGCAGTCCGGGAGCATGACTTGAAGCGTCAGACTCGATGACCGCCCGGTTGTTGGAGCGCGTGAGCACCCATACCTCATGGGCGTGCGCCACCATGTGCAGGGCCCTCTGCCAGCCGACCTCCGGCTCCGATCCTCGATTTGGCTCACACGCATAGGCTGAAAGCAAAACCCTCATCGGTTCTCCCCCAGTGCCTTGAAGCCGCCCATCGCCGTCACGGCCTGCTCCACTTCGCCAATCACTCGGTCCAGCGGTTGCGAAGCGTCTGCGATCACATGCCTGTCTTGCTGGCGAACAAAGGCGAGATAGGCCTGGCGCTGCCGCGCTGTCTCATCCAGGGAAACTTCCTGCTTGCGGCTTTGCAGGATTTCAACCGGTGCGTCTAGCAGAATCCACAAACTTACCCGAGGCATCAGTTTACCGAGCACCCGGGCTGCCCACATCGGCCCCCCGTAGCGATAGCGCACCGGATCGACCAGCAAGTCGTGATAGTAGCGGTCGCAGATGAGAATGGTCTTCCGCTCGTCTTCAAAGATAGCCGCGCACCACTCTTCCATAAGCCAGACCCATAACTTTGCAACAGAAGTCAGCGCGGAACGGGGCGGCTTGCCGTGAGGATCAACGACAATCGCCCCCGGCTCTCCACGCCGCGGGATGAGGATCTGCGGCTTGAGGTGGCGCACCTTCACTGTGCGTCCCGCCTGCTCCAGTTTTCCAGTCAGTCCCGCGATGACCGAACTTTTACCCGCGCCATCGGGGCCAAGAATGACGATCTTCAGTTGAAAGCCTTCCTTTGATCGAAAAGTTTGAGAAACTGTTTGCGGATCGTCAACGCCAGAACCTCAGAACCGGTTCCGGAGCTTGCTGTTTGTGCGCTGAGCCAGCATATCGATCATCGCAGTATAGGCGTCTTCTGTCAGGTCTGCCGCGGGTTTGCCTGCGTTCAGGATGATGTGCTGCTTGCTCGCCTTCACAAAAGAACGATAGGCTTCAAGTTGCCGGACGGTCTGCGCGGAAAGTTCCAAGCCTTCGGTCCTCGTGGCCGGGTCGAGCAGTATCCAGAGATCGGGAGACGGAGAAAACCTGCTGGCGAGACGTGCAAACCACACAGGACCGTTATAACCGCACTCCGCCGGGTCGATCAATAAGTCCTGGCAAGAACACCCGCAGATTCGAAGCGTAAGATTCTTCTTCCCGATGAATTGGCGCAGCCAATCGTCGAACAGCCACACAAGAACCTTTGCCATGGAGGAGAAATAGCCATCCTTCGACTGCCCGCTGAAGTCATCCGTGCGCGTCTTGCACCATGATTTGCGCGCCCCGTGAAAACGCGGACGGAGAATGCGCGCCTCCACCTCTTTTGCCGAGGCTTGAAGCAGCGGCGCCAGGCTTTCGACAAGCATCGTTTTGTCTTCGCCGTTCAAACCCAGGATGCACACGGTTTCGACATTCCGAGGCGAAAAGCGAACCGCGATCTCCCGCGCAAAGTAGAGAACAGCGGCCCAGGAACCACGCATGGGCCTGCGCATCAGGCCGCGCAGGGTCACGGAGACGCGCAGCGGACCGACGCAGCCCAGTATCTTCTTCCGGTCGCCAGCAATGACCGCATCAACCAGCCGCGCCGTCTGCTTCAGCCCGAATTGCGTCTGCAAAGCGGCGATCGCCCCCGGCCTGTCTTTTGCAAATGCCTGTTGAGCCTTGGGAAAGTATTTTTCCTTCAGCCAGCCGCCGACCAGAAGGCTGGCGAACAAAGAGACAATCGCCTCGTGAACCGGAGACGGCACAAGAAACTTCAAATTGCCGGTCTGGCGCGGGGGCGCCGCCTGCAGAATGGCCTCAGTCGGCAGGTAAGTCTGTCCCTTCCAACTCAAAAGCCAAAGGAAATCGACCTGCAGCGCGCGGATTCCCGGAGCCTGGCGCACGCCTTCCACGAAGGCGTGCGCCACCCAGGAGCGCTCGGAGTATCCGGTAATGCGAATGCCGGCAACGGAGCGAAGCGCGCGGATGGCGCGCGCCAGATCGGACGGATGAATCAGAAAATCGATGTCGCTGCCAATGTTCTCGGCGGGGAACTTCTCATAATTCCGCAAAACGCAGAAGCACACCCCTTCCCGGTCGAGCGCCGGAAGCAGGGCCGCAAGAAACTCGCTAAACGACAGGAACTGCCGCTCTGATGGATGCGACAAAGGCTCTGGCATTTTCCTCCCACCTGAATTCTTTTTCTATGAGCAGGCGGGCATTCTCGCCCATGGGTTCAAGTTGGCGGTTATCGTACAACTGCCGGACGCGTTCAAGCGCGCGCGCGACGCCATTCGCCGAGGTCTCATCCAGAACCAGCCCCGCGCCGCTTCGTTCGACAAACTCGCCGAGATTGGTCTCCCGGCTGACCACGAGCGGCCTTCCCAGCGAGGCCGCCTCCAGGCAGGCGCCCGGAAGCACATCCCAGCGGGAGCTGTGAATGAAGGCGTCGAAGCCAGCGACCAGGTCCAGCTTCTCCTCGCCGTACCGGACGCCGAGAAAGCGCACCTGCCCCGCCGCCCCGCTCGTGGCCGCCTGCCTTTCCAGGCTGGCTCGATCCTCACCATCGCCGATCAGCCACAACTCGCCCGTTCCCCCCCGGGCCTTGTAAGCCGCAAAGCCCGCGAGCAGATAGTCCAGCCCTTTATGATCGGTAGCGAGCCGGCCGCAATAACCGAACAAGGGCCGCTCGGTATCGGAGGGCAATGCCGCCGCGCGGGCAGGGATGGAATGCTGACAGTTGGCGATCAGCATGACCCGGGCCCGCGGAGCAAGATCGAGAATATCCTGGATCTCGCTTACGCCAATCGCCTGTATCCAGGCAGCGTGGCGCAGATAGCTCGCCTCGCGGGCGGCAAAGTAAAGGCGCTTCCGCCAGCGGTGCTTGTTGAACCTGCCGGGATCGTAGCCGCCATGAGGCGTGATGCCATAAGCGAAGCCGCGCCGGGTCAGCAGCCGGGCGATAGCCGGGTATTCGGGAATGAAGACGGAATGGAAATGAACCCATGTGCCCGGCGAGAGAGTGGCGAGCGCGGCCTTGATTTCTGGCGCCAGCGTCACGCGCGGCCGGGTTACCGGAAAGAGCCGCAACCGGTACTCGCGCGGATGCGCTGGCGGGGTCATCGACTCGGCAAGCCCCCAGACCTCGACCTCATGCCCCAGCCGCAACTGGGAGGTGGCCATCCAGTGCACCACCCGGTTGACGCCGTTGAGGGTGTCGGGATTCGCCTTACCTTTCAGAATGTGGACGATACGCATTGCTGAGCCTCGACTGAAGATTGCTTCATGGATGGATGGCAGCCTGGCGGCTTGGGCTGAGCGTGTAAATGCTCCACGGCCTGTCCAAATAGAAGGCCTCGCCAACCTTCTGGTACTTCGGACTCAAGCTCTGCAGGTAGGAGGTGTCGTCGGACTTCAGCAGCACGGTGGGAATCTCGCCTCTTTGCAACATGCCTTCGACGCATCCGTTGCTGCAAATGCTCCGCGTGGCGTCATGATAGTTGCGATCGATGGCCAGGGCAGGATAGCGGCCGCCGTTAGAAAACCAGGGGAGCGACAGGACCATGTCGGTGGTGAAGAGAGGTTTTTTCATCACCGCCAAACGGTCGCGCAGCGCCACGGCATTGGCGTACTCGGCCGGGGTGGCAATTCCCACCGTTCCGCACAGGTGGGGGAGCGCTCCGGCTGGCCGCAATGCGATTTGTATCGCCGGGAGCAGCCAGGCGTACAGGAGCAAGGCGTTGACGCAACGCCCTGGCGCCGCAAAGACAGCCAATTGCAGCAGCGTGGAGCCGGCGACGAAAGCCTCAAAAAGGTAATTGTCGGCGCCGCCAACTTTTGTCATGCCCGCCAGGCCGCCGAGCAACGCTACAGCAAACACCGTGACAAGCAGATGGACGGCATCATCGGCACGGCGCGCGCCCGCCGCCAGCAGCAGCACGAGGGGAGCGAGCATCCAGTAGCCGTTCGCAACCGCGGATCTTGCCCCGATCGACAAGGCATGCAGGACGCTGAATTCCTTGACAACCCGCGGAGCGACCAGAATGCTGTAACGGAATTCCGGCGTTCCGAGCAGAAGCGTGGCGGCGGCCAGCACGGCGAAGATCGCCACCAGCGCGGACAGATCGCGCCAGCGCTTGTGAAAGAGAAGATGCAGGCAGACGCCGGCCAAGGCCAAAACCACGGATTGCTTGAAGGCCCAGGCCAGGTAGAACAGCACGCCCGCATAGGCGAAGCAGAACCGAGGCTGCCGCACAACCACCCAAAGGGCGATCATGACCAGGGCAATGGCGGCCATGTCGGGCCGTATGGCGAAGGTCCAGGCGCGGATAAGCGAGGTGCAGACCCAGAGGCCCACGGCGAAGCAGAGCGAGAGAATGCTGCCGGCTCCGCGCAGTCCGAGGCGGCCTCGCACCAGCCTCCACTGCGCCCATGCCCCCGCCAATGCGAAGACCGGCGTGCAAAGGCTCCCCGCCTTCATGATGCCGGCGCCGGTAATGCCTAGCAGCTTCAGGAAAAATGCGTAGGAGTAATAGAAAAGATAGTTGTAGAGCGCGAGAGAAAATGGGTACTTCAGCGGCCACTCGTAGACGGGGAAGTGGTGGATTGCCTTCCAGACGGGGTAGATCACCAGCGCATCGCCGCCGGTGCCAATAAAGAGTCCGCCATAACGCCAGACACTGACTGCGCGGAGCAGGAAAACCGCGAGATTCAGAATGACGAAGACCAGCACCGCGGCGACCCGGAAACGCGAGATGCCCTGGCCTGCGTCCTTTGGCGGAAACTTTATATCCCTTGCCTCGCTTGAAACCGCGCGGTGGTCCGGTTTCATCATGAAAATTCTCACTCTTCTACCACCGGAGATTGGAGTATGAGCGGCGATTGCCGCGCGACGCGCCTCGACCGGAGGAGCAAAGAGAGGCCGACGATGCTCTGAAAGAGAATCTGAGATCCCAGCAGTCCCAGCATCGAACCGCTCAATCCGAGCCACTTGGCCATCGGCATTGCGAACGCAAAAGCGAACGCCGTCATGGCCAGATAAGACCAGAAAATCGGCACGGTATATTCCAGCGCCTGTAGCCCTGCACGCATGGGTGAGCCGACAAAAACGATGACGTAAAGCAGGGCGTAAAGCCGCAGAATGTATCCATAATGAGCCATCTCGGGGCCGTAGATCAAGCGCAGCCAGAGGCCCGGAGCCGTGGCCATCACCATTGCAAACAGAAGTGTCAGCCCACCCCACTTCAGCAGGATGGAGCGGGTGTAGGCCAGCATGGAATGCACGCCGCCCTCGCGAAGCCGGCGCGCAGACTCGACAGGAACCACGTTGTCCAGCCCCTGAAACCAGATGTGGGTGGCCCCCATCAGGTTCTGCGAAGCCTTCAGCACACCGGCCGCCGCGGCGCCGTAATAGAGCGGGGCGGCGAGGATGAAAAGATTGCCGGAGGTCCACTGCAGCAGTGACGAGCCGGTAAGCCAGCGGGAGAATCTCCAGTGGCGTTGCGCGATGAGCTTGATCTGCTCTGGGTGGAACTCGACAGGCTCCATCCAGAGCCATCCGGGGATGAGCCCCAGGATCGAGGTTCCGGCCATCACCCAGAGCGCTGTGGCGCTGGTCAGGTGCCCGAAGCGATGCAGAAGAAACAAAGGAGGAAGCTGAGTCAGGTAGCTGAGAGCATCATCGGCCAGCGCGCGGTGGCTCTGGCGTGTGGCGAAAAAGTAGCGCCGGAAAAAGTCCTGCATCTGATAGGCGAATGCGGAAACCGCCAGGGGCAGCGCCAGATGGTGTAAATCGGCATGGGGAAAGAAATTGCCGCCAAGCCGCAAGGCCGCAAAGACAAGAACAAAACAGAAAGAAACAAGAACAAGTTCCTGGAAGACGATAGCGCCAAAGTAGGTAGGCCTGTCCTTTTCTTCCTGCTGGGGTCCAATGCTCATCATAGGCGCGACGATCAGCGCGTTCTGGAGGCTGTTGACGAATAACACGGACATCCATGCGAGGGCGAAGACGCCATACTCGCGCAGGCCCATGAAGCGAGCGAGCATCACGTTGGTGAGGAAGTTGGTTCCGCTGACGATTGCCTGGTCCGTCAGCGCCCAGGCTTCGCGTCCCAGGAATTGCCGCAGCAGGCGATCGCGAATTCGCTTCCAGAGTGTGGCGTTGGCGCTCATCCTGCTCCCGAAGTGACGGCTTTGAGATCGCAAGCGCGGTACCGCGCCCCTTGCGGCCGCCGTTCGTCCCCGGCTCCAGAATCAAGGTCCGGGGCATTCCCTTGGGCAGAAGCCCCAACCGCCCCAGAGCTAGTGAACTGCATAGATGGTCGCGGAAGCGGAGGTTCCGATAAGCCCCTGCGCAGAAGAAAATGTAGCCTTGAGCTTGCTCATGGGAACATAAACGATGTCCTGCGCCTGCAATGCGAGGGGCGTCTGAGTTCCCTTGGCAATGCCGTCATAGGAAAGGGGAAAATCAAGCACGGTTCCGTCCGGATTGCGGCGAATCACGCGCAAGCCGCTGGTGCGGGCCTGCAAGAGGGTTCCTCCGGCGAGCGCCAGGGCCTGGGCGACGTTGAGCCTTCCATCTTCCTGCATCACATAGCCGCCGGGCCTGTTGACGGCGCCCAGAACATAGACGATGCCTGCGCGCGGAACAAGGACCGAATCGCCGGGACGCACCAGCACGGAGGCCAACCGCGGATTGGCGTGGATGGCAGAGTAGGAAACTTCCTGCCGGGGCGCGGCCTCACCGGCTCCGTGGCGGATTTCGATGTGAGCGCCGGCCAAAGGAGTCGCGCCTCCGGCTTCAACAAGAATTTCGCTCAGAGGCGTAGGTGCGATCAGTTCTATCCGCCCAGGGCTTGCGACTTCGCCCGACACCGTCACGTACTGGCGAGCATACTGCTGAATATCGACATTCACTTGCGGCTGCAGCAGAATCTGTCCGCCCTTCAGAGCGGCCGTAATGAGCTCGGCCGCCTCGGGCAAACTCAGCCCCCGGACATGGACCTTGCCGCACAGGGGAATCATCAAATTTCCCGTAGGGTCCACGCGATACGAATTGGTGAGATCGGGATTGTCGTAGACATCGACACTGAGCAAGTCTCCCGGCTCGATCCTGAGCTCGGAGAAGTCCTTTGGAATGAGAACTGGGACCTGAGCCCCGGATCCGGCCTTGCCGATCGAGGAAGCCGATCCGGAGCCGAGTGTCGTTGTCTGAGAGGCTGTCCTGCCCGTCATCGCCTGCGCGTTTGCAGGCATGGCCACGAACGCCGGTTGCAAGGCAACACAGAGCAGAATTGGAAGACAGCGGCCGAGCAAGAAGTTACTTCTCGCCATAATAACTCTGCACATTGTAGCCATATACGCTCCGGTATTCGGTTGCGGACATATCGACCGCCTCAATGACGATGCCGAGAATATGAACGCGGTTGCGGGCAAGGTTCTGGACAAAACGGCGCAGCGCCTTGAGCGAAGTTCGACCGGCGCGCAGCACGCCGATGGTTCCATCGCACTGAGTACCGATGATGATTGCGTCGGCCACCGGTAAGACCGGCGGGGTGTCCACGAGCACCAGGTTGAACCGCGCCCGAGCGGCTTCAAAGAGGGGGCCGATGTCGCCTGCTCCCAAAATCTCCGAGGCGAGAGGGGATTGGCGGCCGGCGGACAACAGGGTCAGATTCGGCTCCACCGGATGAGGAGCCAGAGCATCGTCGAACGATTTCATGCCGGCCAGAACATCCGCCAGGCCGTCCTCGCGCGGCACGCGGAACAGGGTGTGCTGGCGGGGGCGGCGAAGATCGGCGTCGATGATGAGCACCTTCAGGCCGGAGGCGGCAAAAGCGAGTCCCAGGTTATAGACAAGATAGGACTTTCCTTCTCCGGGCAAGGCGCTGGTGATGGACAGGACCTTGAGCTTGCGCCCCACGCCGGATAGCGTCAGCCCGGAGCGCAGGCTGCGCAACGATTCCGCCGTGGCGCTCTCCGGGGCCACCAGAAAAGGGCTTGACTCCGCGGCCATCACGCCTTCCCGCGGCTTGGCTTCCATGCGGTGAAAGGGAATCAGGCCCAGGACCGGAAGGTGCGACGCGGCCTCCACCTGGAAACTGTCGGCGATAGTATCATCCATGCTTTCCAGCAGATAGGCCATGCCGATGCCGATCAGAAGACCGACGAAAACGCCGCCAAAAACAAACAGGAAAGGCTGCGGCATCCAGGGTGAGCCGGGAGGACGGGCCGGGTCGGCGATGGTGACATTCGTCGCGCTGTTGCCCGCATCGATGTTCGCTTCCTGCAGTCTGGCGTAAAGAAGGTCGTAGAGTGCCCGGCTGGAACGCGCCTGGGCCATCAGAACGCCCAATTGCACGATGTCGTCGTTCATCTTGCTCGTCACGAGCTTTTGCGCATTGTAGGAAGATTGCAGAGCGTCTTCGTTCTGCTGGGCCAGGGTGAGATCGTTCTTTGCCCGCTGCTTGATCTTGCCGACCTCGCTCTGAATCTGATTCTGAAGCGACTTCAATTGATTGGCGAGGTCGGTAAGATGAGGATTTCTGGCGCCGTATTTAGTCTGTGCGCTGGCATAGGCCACCCGCGCCTCCGACTCCTGCTCACGCAGCGAATTGAGGATTCCCAGGCCACTGCCCTGCGACAAGACCGACGAGTTGGAAATACCCGGAAGAGAGCTGGAGCCGAGCGAGGAGATCAGGCCAGGATTCTCCGTTGCCGTCAGACGATAGATCGCCTCGTCGGCCAGGCGAACCGCCTCCGCCTGGGTCACCTCATCGTTCAGCGTCGTCAGGCGGTCCAGTTCCGGTATGCGCACGCCTCCTCCTCCGCCCCCAACCCCAGAGGAGGAGAGAGACTCGCCCCCGAGTGTGGCCAGGCCCAGCATCGCGGAAGACAGATTATGGGTGCGTTCGAAATCCGCCACAGCCTGTTGGGACTTGGTCACCTGGCTGGAAAGATCGCCCAGTTGGGCAGAAAGCCACTGCGACACATCCCTGGATGAATTGAAGTTTGAGCTGAGCAGATAGGATTTGTACTCGGTGACGACCTGGTTGGCGGTTTTTGCGGCCAGGACCGGATCAGGGCTGGTGTAAGTAATAGCGATGAGGCGCGAACTGCCCACCCCTTCAACCTTCAAATGCCCCTCGAAGTTGCCAACCAGATCTTCCCGTCGCGCCGCCGGAAGAGCTTCCGCGCTCACTTCGGGCCCTTCCTGCTTGCTGAACCGGTCGGGATTCGCAAGCCGGAGCATTCCCATCTTGCCCATCACGGCCAAGGCAATCGATTCGTCTTTGATGACCTCGCTTTCGGTATCGATCTTGATTTTCAGCGCGTCTGGATCCCCGGTGTCCATCGAGGCAATGGAAGAGAGCGCGTCGGTCCCCATGCCCTGGCTTTCATGCAGCTCGATGAGAGCGGTGGCTCTGTATTTCGGATGCATCAGAACACAAGCGAGGATGGCCAGCAGAACACAGGCGATCGTGCTACCGGCGACGAGGCCTTTCCGTTTCCACGGAACCAATGCAATCTCCCGCAGAGATACCTGATCATCGGGATCGGAGAAGCGGCTGCCTTCCGCAGAGCAACCTTCAGGTTGGCCGGCTTTGGTTTCATTCGGTTTGGTCAAGTTGGTTCCTCTTCTCCGGTTTTCGACGGGCTCTCCATGAGGTCGGGCAGATCGGATCCGCCCGCGCGGAGTCAGCGGACGCATTGGACTGTGCGGAGAATCCTGCATGGGTGGCCACCGCCCCAATTTCCGCGCATGGCTCCGCAATGCCCGGCTGGGCGGGACGGGTTTGCTCACACCATCCACGCCGGAAAACGACGGATGCACCAGAGCCGGACCGCTCGCAGGATGAAAGAATCTGCATTCGTGCTGCAAATTGCGACCTGCCTCGTGAGCAGGCCCAAACAGTTCATGTGTAGACTAACAACCGTCAGTAAAGTCGTCAACGCGCGGGTGAAGGCCGTTGACCCGATATGCGCCAGGGGAATTTCCGCAAAAACTGTCACCCTGGGACCGCCTTGCGCATCTCATCACCCATGAGCATAGAAAAGGCAACCTTCGGAGCAGGCTGTTTTTGGGGAGTCGAGGCGGCGTTTGCGGCCATTCCGGGCGTGACGGCGACGGCCGTTGGCTATGAGGGCGGCTCGCTCGAGCGGCCCAGCTACAAGGACGTCTGCACGGACCGTACCGGCCACGCAGAGGTGGTCGAACTCGATTTCGACTCGGATAAAATCAGTTTCGAGAAACTCTTGGACGCTTTTTTTGCACTGCACGACCCCACCACCGTCGATCGCCAGGGCCCGGACTGGGGTTCGCAGTACCGCTCCGCCATCTTTTTCCACTCGCCGGAGCAGGAGGCCGAGGCTCGCGCCAAGATCGAGCAACTGAGCACCGAGGGACACTTCAAGCCCAGGCGCATGGTCACTCAGGTCGAGCCGGCGCAGAGTTTCTGGCGTGCCGAGGAGTACCACCAACGCTACCTCGAAAAGCGTGGTCAATCAAGCTGCCACATTTAAGGTGTTGCCGAAAAACCTGGGTTTGTGTAAGGCCAGGGCTTCAGCCGTGCCGTAAATCGGAAAATTTACGGGCTTTAGAGCGTTTTCTGTTCAAGTGTTAACAAAACTTTGGGTGCCCCATCCTTTATGCGTTCTTTGCATAAAGGGTGGGAGAGCACAGATGTTCATCTTGATCGCAAACGGTCAGGTCGAAAACGCTCCAGCCTCTAAGGGAATGCTGCTTCTCTATACCATCGGGAAATCCGATCCAAGAATTTGCCGAAAGACCAGCTCGCGGCGCAGTTTCGGCGCCCATGCTCTCGTCTTCCGGCTTCAGTCTTCCTTGTCCATCGCGGCCCCGGCAGGCGCATCATTGTCCGAAACCGAAGCCGGAATCTGGCCGGCAGCGCCCGGTTCGTCCAGCCACAGCCACGCAATCCACCACAGAAGCGCGGCCAGATAGGTGATGTCGTTGACGCGCATCAGGGTGCTTCCCAGGCTGATGACGTGCTGGTACTCCTGCTGTGTGTGGGGATGCATGGTCTGGGAGATGTTCTGCCAGACTTTCTGGAGCGTCAGCCAGACGATGCCCACGGCCGATAGCCCGATGACGATCATCTGCGCGTGGCTCCGCCATCCGGCCTTGAACCGGCTGCCAAACACCACCACCAGCACTCCCAGCCCGACCGCCACCAGGTACCCGAACGCATCGACCTTCTGCGCGGCCCATTGCATCAGCCGCAGCCTTCCCAGCAGCGTATCCGGGGCCAAACTCCGCCACGCCGGCCACGGTCCCCACAGCAGAAGCAATAGGCCGGAGGCGACCACCAGGGCCATGGAGCCGTTGATCCAGGTCAGGTGTCCGGCTCCGGCGAAGCCCCGCCGCGCCACTTCCACCAGCACCAGCAAGCCCACAATCGCCACCAGGTCATTCATTACAAGGAGAATCTCCTGTAGATTGACCATTGCGATCCGGCCCGAAAGCAGAACCTCGGCCATCAGCCGCAGGGCAAACAGCACGATGCCAGTGGTAAACCACGGGAAACGCTGTGCGCGGTTGCGGCCCAGCAGAACCACAAGCAAAACCAACTGCGCGGCAAAAGTCAGCGTCCACAGAATCTGGCGCGCGGAAAAATCAAAATTGAGATGCATTTAAACCTTGTCCGGGCTTCTCTTGGCCACCTGGGGCGAAAGTTCTCGATTCCTGACTCTCAGTTCCTCAGGGGCTAAAGCCCATTGATTGTGCAGCACTTGCGGCACGACGAAAGTCGCGTCCCTCCAAAAGCAGCCTTGCAATCCAGGCTGTTCGACTGCCTTGCTGGCCCTGTCCTAGTTTAACCGCTGCCGGACGGCGAGCGGAGGCGGTTCCAGATTACTTCTCTGCGCGCGCCAGCCAGGCGGCGAGAAATCCTCTCTTGCCGGGGTCGGCAGCCACAATGGCCTGGTAATGAGCGATTCGCTGGGCCTTGAAGGCCTCCACCAGCGCCACCTGATCAGCTCGATTGGCGGCGTCCAGCGTGATCGGGCCCCAGCCGCCGTCGTCCACCAGCAGCGCCTGGTCAGGGGAGCTCAGGTGGTTCAGAGCCTGTTGCAAACAACGCACCGAGCTACCGCTGCCGCCGTTCACCGCGAAATCGAAGACCCGCTTGGAGACTTCGTCGGATTCCAACTGCTCATGCCACATATTCCAAAAGTGATTCTCATGGAACTGCCGGACGAATGGCTCGCGTTTCTCCTGGGCAAGCGCCACGACGGCCGCAAAGGCCTCCGGCCAAGTGACTGAATTGATGCCGCCGATGGCAAACGCACCCGGAGGCGCATCCGGGACTTGCTCACACGTCCGCAAGGCGTCCTCGTTGTCCATCATCCAGTTGTAAGCGATATTCCAGTCCGCCATAAGTCCCTCATTTCACCAGAATTGTGAACCTAGATCCAGATCGGGGGAAGAACCAGATGATCATAAATGATGACGCGTCCAAGAAATATAACTGCCGGCCCAGCGCCAGGGAGAAATCCGGAACCAAATCAACAATTCTTTGTGCGGATTGCAATGCAGAGAGTCAGATGGAACAATTCACGAGACCGCGGACATAAAAGGCCAGATGTGCCGCAAATCCCTTTGTGTCCCTTGGTTTGAGACGCAGCCAGAGACGCGGCCTGGCAGAGCGCCGCGCCGCACAGCGGTTACTGGCAAGAATTTTCATCCATCCGGCAAGCCCAGCCCGCTCCGGGCGGAGGTCGCAGCGCCTACTCGTAATAGGTGGCCGTGCAGCTATCCGTCTCCCAGATGGTCGCGTCCTTCACCCGCACCCGTCCTTCGGTCATTGCGGTGAGCTGCTGGTTGGTCAGGTCGTAAAAATATCTGGCGATGTTCTCGGCCGAGGGGTTCAGGACGGTGAACGGCTCCAGTTCGTTGAGCATCCGGTGGTCAATGCGCTCGATCACCGGGCGCAGCACCTGCTTGAGCAGCTTGAAGTCCAGCAGCAAGCCGGTCGAATCCAGCTCGGTCCCGGCCAGGGTTACGCGGATCTTGTAGTTGTGGCCGTGCGGGTTCTCGCACTTGCCCTTGTAGTTGCGCAGGTAGTGGCCGGAGGAAAAACCGGCCTCCACGGTGACTTCATACATCGGCGTTTGCTCGTTTCTATGCGGGGAAGAATCCCAGTTCTCATTTTAATCTGCTTAGTTTGCCGCCGCAGCTCATCGATGCAAATTCAGAGAGGGACGGACTCCCTGCGCACCGGGCTCCCCGCCGCGTACGCATGTCTGTTCGGAAGTCCGTTCTGCCGGATGAAATCCCTTTCTCCCCAGACCGAGACCCTACAGCGTGACCAGGGTTCCCGATGGCGCCGCGGTCCGGAACGCCTCCGCCTCGCTCTCCAACTGCGGGTCCCAGTTCTTGGGCTGGTAGATGCAGCAGGGTTCCTGAGCCAGCGGGTCGCCGGTGAGGGCGTAGGCGCGGGCGCGCGAGCCGCCGCAGATCTCCTTGTATTCGCAGGCTCCGCACTTGCCTTCGAGCTTGCTGGTATCGCGCAGCGACTTGAAAATCGGCGAGTTGCGGTAGATCTCGCCGAGCGGGGTCTCGCGGATGTTGCCCGCGTGGATGGGCAGAAAACCGCTGGGATAAACGTTTCCGACGTGGGAGATGAACAGGAATCCCTTGCCGTCGTTCACGCGGCGCGTGGCCCAGCTAGCAGTCCGGGTTTTGGCGTCGGTGGTCGGGGCGCCCGGCTCATAAGCCTGTGCGGCGCCGGTCATGGCGCTCGCCGGATGGCCCTGGCCGTGGCCGGACATGCTCGCGTGGCTCATGCGGCGCTCTTCCAGATTGTGCTGCAGCAGGTAGCGGCGATAGTGCATTGCCTCGGTGGTCTTGATCTGGAAGTTCACGCGGTGCGAAAGCTCATAGATCTTGCCGAAGACCTGTTCGAACTCTTCGCCCGAGAGCAGGTCGTCAAGCTGGCCGCGGCCCACGGGAACCAGGAAGAAGACATTCCACATGACGATGGCCAGCTTCTCGAACAGAGCGCAAAGGTTGTCCAGATCGTGGGCGTTGTGGCGGCTGATGGTGGTATGCACTTGGATCGGAATGCCCGCCTCGTTGGCCCACTCGATCGCCTGGATAGTTCGCGCATAGGCGCCGGGAAGGCCGCGGAAAGTGTCGTGAATCTCGGGCGTCGAGCCGTCCAGCGAGATGCCGAGCCGGACCAGGCCGGCCTCCTTGAGCTTGAAGATCGCCTCGCGGGTGAGCAGCGGCGTGGCCGAGGGGGTCAAAGCCACGTGGACGCCCTTGTCGGCGGCGTAGCGAATGAGCTCGTAGACGTCCTTGCGCTTGATCGGATCGCCGCCCGTAAAGACGAAAATGGGCACGCCCATCTCGGCGATCTGGTCGATCAGCGCTTTTCCCTCGGCGTTGGTCAGCTCATCGGGGTGGGCCAGGGGCTGGGCGGCGGCGCGGCAGTGCTTGCAGGCCAGGTCGCAGGACTGGGTGACCTCCCAGATCGCCAGAAAGGGGGTTTCGTCAAAATTCAATCCGCCGCGGGCGGGGATATTGCGCATCGGTTCCATGAGACCTCCAGCGGAATCGGGGTTGGCTGGCCTGCTTGCGGGCCGCCTTGGGGGTTGAGCTGATTTTATGTCATTCAAGAAAAACGGAGACTCTGCCGATGAAGATGAAAACTCTGAGAGGAGAATATCTTGCAAGCTCTCGGCAGAGCCCCTTGAATAGAAAAACAGCTTTGGAGCACCACGATTCTGCTTCAGAAGACCATCAGCGGCGTCCCGCAGGCTGTGATTGGGATCACTTCATTTGGCATTCCCGGCGGTCTCAGACTTCTTCTGCTGGACAAAATTCCGAAAAGAGCGCACTATGCGGTCGTCGCTGGGCGATCGGCTGTCCTCTGCGCTTTTGTGGGCAGAAGCAGGGGGTTCGGGCCACCGGAAGCCGTAAGCGCAGCTCTTCCGGAGTGATTTGGCCCGCACCGTCCCCCGCCGTCCGAAACCGGATTTGGCAGCAAGTCAACCAGCCGAAGGCCGCGCTTTCAGGAGGTTGCCATGGACGCACTGTTCAAACCAAGTTGGAGCAAGCCCTCCACCATCCTCTTTGCCACTGAAGTGCCCGTCAATGAAAAGACTTTTTCCTTTGCCTTGGCGCAGGCTGTTGAGTTTGGCGCGGAACTGATTCTCTTTCACGTCTATGATGCGCTGGTGGTGGCCGCATCGGAGACTTCGAGTATCCGCTACTACGACAGCGCCGCCGCGGAGCGCGCTGAAATAGCGCAATTGCAGCCACTGGCCGGGCGTGTGCGGGCCGCGGGCGTCGGCTGTGAAATCGTGGTGCGCTCGGGGTTGGTCTACGATGAAGTCCTCAGCCTGCTGCGCCAGCGGCAGATCGACCGGATCATCATGGGAACCCACTCTCCCGGCCCGATCGGCAAGCTGCTGGTGGGCTCGGTGGCCGAGGCCGTGCTGCGCACCGCCCTGGTCCCGGTTCTGATTGTCGGTCCGGAGGTGGTGGACGGCGCTTACCGTAGCTTTGCCACCCGCACGATTCTTTGTGGCGTGAGCCTGCATGAATCCTGCTCTCAGGTGGTCAACTTTGCCGCGGAACTGGCGGTGCGGCACCACGCGCGGCTGATTCTACAGCATGTGATCCGGCCCCAGGAGCGTGAGGACGTTCTTGCCGGTCGATCCATCGATCGGATTGAAGCGGAGTTGATCGCGCTGGTCTCGCCGGAGCTTCAGGGAGCGATCGCCGCGCAGGCGATTGTGATGCCGGGGGATCCGACCGAGGAACTGATCTACCAGAGCAAGGCGCAGCAGGCCGATCTGATCGTGCTGGGAGCGCAGGGCGCATCGGCTTTTGCCGCCGTCACACGCCGCGGGGTGGTGTACAAAGTGCTGGCCCACGCGCAGTGCCCGGTGATGACTCTTTCGCCGGTGGTGCTGGCGGCCTGTGGTGCGGGGGGCGAGAAGGTTCGTCCGGCGGAGGTCTTCCTGGCTGGGGTCTTTTAGGGTCTGTTCACACTACCCGTCTCTTCGAGCTGCGGCGCAAAGCTTGTCCTAAGTCATTGCCGGCCTGGAGTTTGGAACCACCAAACCCTTCGGCCTCCGCCTGGTCGGGCCCGATTTTCACCAGCAGCACCACCTGCTGGGGTAGTGTGAACTGGCCCTGGAACAGGGCGAGGGGAGGGATTCGTCCGCACCCGCCTTCGCGCCTCGCCTCCCTTTCTCGAATCCGTGACCGGCTCGACCCTGCCGGCCGAGCTGTCTTGTGTTCCTTTTGCGACAGTCTGGCTCCGCATCGCCCGCGTACCATCAGGGAACAACCGGATTTCGGAGGCGATGCGGATGAATCGACAGGGAATCGAGGCGCGGGATCAAACCGTACACGGCCATTTCGGCCGTTTCGCCGCAACGGTCTCCGGATGGCTGGGGTCAACGTGGGCGTTTGCGGGCGCGGGCATGGTGATTGTGGTGTGGGTTGCCACTGGCACGCTATTTCATTTCTCGGACCGCTGGGCGATGGTGATCAGCATGGGAACGTCCATCACGACATTTTTGATGGTCTTCCTGATCCAGAACACACAGAATCGCGATTCGCGCGCGATCAATCTGAAACTCAATGAGTTGATCCGGGCCACGGGCACGGCACGCAATCAATTGATCGATATCGAGAGGCTGAGCGATTTGGAACTGGATGCGATGCAGACTACCTACGAAAAGATAAAAATAGGTTGGACAGAGCGACAGGCGCAAAACTCCCGCGGCCCCAAAGAACTTTGAGATGAAATCCGCAAAGATACCGAAAGTTTCCGTTCACAACAAGCGCGAAATGCGCTGGAATCTCCAGCCCGCTGCGGGTATACTGTCGGCAAGGCGGCGGGGCTTCCGTATGGCCCGCTCCTGAGTGAGGTGCGTCTTCCGCAGGGACTCCGGTTCACTGACGTTCGACGTTCCAACCTCGGAGACTTCCCGTTGGCGCGCCGTTGCGCGTGTCCTCCGAAGTCCCGTGGATGCAATCAGTTGTGCCCTTCTTCCTGCCTCCTGCGTCCTTTGCGGCTCCCCTATGCCGCATCTCTCTGCTGTGCCCATCTGCCAAGTTTGCTGGACGGAGTTTCCCGTTCAGAGCGGAGATCTGTGCACGCGTTGCGGCGACTCGCTGGATGCGCCGGCTCTTGGAAACGGTCTGTCGAGTTCCAGATTGTGCCGGGCCTGCCGGATGGCGCCGCCGCAGTTTGAGCGCGCGGTAGCCTACGGGCCGTACCAGGAGCGGATGAAGGCGGCCATCCACGCGCTCAAGTACGACCGGCTGCACAGGTCGGCGCATGGTCTGGGCAGGATGCTGGCTCAGGCCATTGCCCAGCTGGCGGATGAGGCCCCGGCCGAGATGCTGGTGGTTCCCGTGCCGCTGCATCGCTCGAAACGCGCCCAGCGCGGCTTCAATCAGGCTCGCTCGCTGGCTGCCGCGGCGCTCGACGAGCTGCACAAGACGCATCCCGCGTGGCGGCTCACGCTGGCCTCGACCACGCTGATGCGCCACCGCGCCACCGACAGCCAGGCCGGCTTGACGCCCCGCCAGCGCCGGATCAACGTGCGCGGAGCCTTCGCGGTCTCCGATCCGGCCGCGGTCAGCGGAAAGCACATTCTGGTCATCGACGACATCTACACGACCGGAGCAACGGCGCGGGCTTCGGCCCAGACGCTTATCGAGGCTGGCGCGGCCTCGGTATGGGTGGCCACGCTAGCCAGAGCGGGCCGCATGCGCGACGGCCGCCGCAAGGATTCCGCTCATTTTTACCCAGAGGTGGACGACGGCGAAGCAGGCAGGCTGCCCGCCGCATCCGTTGAACAGGAAAGCATGGTTTCATCGCACGAGCAACCGCCTTTTTAGCGAGGGAAAAGGGATGTCGCTGGGAAAAGCAATGATTCACGCACGCAAACAGAAGTCCATCGCCAGGGCTGCGGCGCTGGCCGGCGAACAGGCCACGGCTCAGTCGGCGCACATTCTGCAGATGCCGGTGCTGGTGCTGAACGCATCCTATGAGCCAATCAACATCTGCGGAGCGCGCCGCGCACTGGTTCTGGTGCTCAAGGGCGTTGCGCGCACCGAGGAAGAGCACGGGCTGACGCTTCACGCCCAGAGGAGCCGTATGGCCATGCCCTCGGTGATCCGGCTGCTCGAATATCGCCGCATTCCGTATCAGACGCGGGCCTTGTCGCGCAAAAATATCCTGCTGCGCGACCGCAACACCTGCCAGTACTGCGGCGAGGTGCTGGCGCCCGGCAACCTCACGCTGGACCACGTATTTCCGCGCTCCCGCGGCGGCAACTCCACCTGGGAGAACCTGGTGGCCTGCTGCCACGGCTGCAACCGCCGCAAGGGCAACCGGATGCTCCATGAGCTGGACGACATGGTCCTGCTGCGCGAGCCGCGTCCCTTCTCGCTGCACACCAGCCGCCAGATCATGCGCATGTTAGGCCGCGGCGACGATCGCTGGCGGAAGTATCTCTTCTATTGAGCAGTTCGTTGTCCGATGAAGTCTTACACCGGCAGCGGATTCCTCTCCGTGAACTGCCGCTGGTGCCAGTAGGGATAAACTGGCGGCCGTTCGCTGGCCTTATCCAGCTTGGCCACCTGCTCTGCCCCGGCATCCGCGCTGCCGACCTCTCCGCAGTTGAGTTCGCTGGCCTTATCCAGCTTGGCCACCTGCTCTGCGGTCAGGTTCCAGCCCACTGCGGCCAGGTTCTGCCGCAATTGCTCCTCGGTCCGCGCTCCCACAATCACCGACGAAACCGTGGGCCGCTGCAAGAGCCAGTTCAACGCCACCTGGGGAACGGTTTTGCCGGTCTCGGCGGCCACAGCGTCTAGCGCATCCACGACGGCGTAAAGGTACTCGTCCGGCACCTGCGGACCCATGTCGGCTGTCTTGTGCAGGCGGCTTACCTCGGGCAACGGCTGGCCGCGGCGAATCTTGCCCGTCAGCCGTCCCCAGCCGAGCGGACTCCAGACCAGGGCTCCAACTTTTTGATCGAGACCGAGCGGCATCAGCTCCCACTCGTACTCGCGCCCGATGAGCGAGTAATAGACCTGATGAGCCACAAAGCGCGTCCAGCCGTAGCGCTCGGCCACGGCAAGGGATTTCATCAGGTGCCAGCCGGAGAAGTTCGAGGCCGCAATGTAGCGCACCTTGCCCTCGCGGACAAAATTGTTCAGGGTATCCTGCACCTCTTCAATCGGGGTCAGCGCGTCGAAGCCGTGCAGGTGGTAGATGTCCACATACTCTGTGCCCAGCCGTCGCAGGCTGGCTTCGAGCGCACGGCGCAGGTGGTAGCGTGAGGAGCCCACGTCGTTCGGTCCGTCGCCCAGCCGGAAGGTGGTTTTGGTGGAGATCAGCGCCCGGTCGCGCTTGCCCTCCAGAGCCTTGCCCAGCACCTCCTCGGAGCGGCCCTCCGAGTAGATGTCGGCCGTATCGAACAGGTTGACGCCGGCCTCGAAACAAATGTCGATCAGCCGGCTGGCCTCGGCGACGTCCGTTGAGCCCCAGGCCTTGAAAAATTCGTTGCCACCGCCGAAAGTGCCGGTGCCAAAACTGAGTGCGGGAACTTTGAGGCCGGAGCCTCCCAAAAGACGATATTCCATGCCCGTTTGGATGCGGCACTTGCCGGGAGGATGCAGATTGACGACCTGCCTCATGCGTTGCACGATGCATTGAACGCCCGCTACCGCTCGATGGAGATCCTTCTTTTTGCCGCGGCGCTTTTCAGGTGGAGCGCAAGGCCGCCAGCCGTTGAGGCGCGGAATCCGTAGAATGGAAATGGATGGCATTTTCCGAACAATACGACGTTGCCGTGGTGGGCGCGGGGCACGCGGGCTGCGAGGCGGCGATGGCCGCGGCGCGCATGGGCCTGAAAACGGCGCTCATCACCATGAACATGGACCTGATTGCGCAGATGAGCTGCAATCCGGCCATCGGCGGCGTGGCCAAGGGCCACCTGGTGCGTGAGGTGGACGCGCTGGGCGGCATCATGGGCGAGGTGGCCGATGCGGTGGGCATTCAATTCCGGCTGCTGAATTCCTCGCGCGGTCCGGCCGTCTGGAGCCCGCGCGCGCAGTGCGACAAGCAGCTCTACCGCGTGAAGATGCGCGAGGTGCTCGAAGGCCAGCCGGGGCTGCACATTCGCCAGGCAGAGGTGGTGGGCCTGATTCTGGACGAGGGAACGGAAAACAGGGACCAGGGAACGGAAAACAGGGAACAGGGAACAGGGACTGAGGGACTGGGGACCAGGGAAGCACGGAGCGGGGAACGCCCCCGCCGTCGCGTGCTCGGCCTCCAACTGCGCGACGGCCGCCGCCTGCTGGCCGGGGCCACCATTATTACTACCGGCACATTCTTGAATGGCCTGATCCATTGCGGGGAGGAGCAGTATCCCGCGGGGCGCTCGGGCGAGCCGGCCTCGGTCCTGCTGGGCGAGGCGCTGCGCGCGCTGGGCTTGCGGACCTGCCGGCTGAAAACGGGCACTCCGCCCCGGCTGGACGGCCGGACCATCCGCTGGGAGGCCTTCGAGGAGCAGCGGGGCGACCGGGAGCCCACGCCCTTCAGCTTCCGGACCAGAAAAATCGTTCAGCCGCAGGTCTCCTGCCATATCGCCTTTACCACGCCCGAAACGCTCAGCATCATTCGCAAAAATGTCCACCGCTCGGCCATGTATTCCGGGCAGATTCACGGCATCGGGCCGCGCTATTGCCCCTCGATCGAGGACAAGATCGTCAAATTCCCCGACAAGACCCAGCACCAGTTTTTCCTGGAGCCGGAAGGGCTGCACACCCACGAGGTCTACATCAACGGAATGTCCACCTCGCTGCCCATGGAGGTGCAGTGGCAGATCGTGCATTCCATCCCGGGTCTCGACCGCGCGGAGATGCTCCGGCCCGGCTATGCCATTGAATATGACAGCGTGGACGCGACCGAACTCGACCGCACCCTGCGCGTGAAGTCCTTCACCGGCCTTTATCTTGCCGGGCAGATCAACGGAACCAGCGGCTACGAAGAGGCCGCCTGCCAGGGCATCATGGCCGGCATCAACGCCGCGCTCTGGCTGAAGGGCGAGCCGCCGTTCACGATAGACCGCAGCGAAGGATACACCGGCATTCTGATCGACGACCTGATCTCCAAGGGAACCAATGAGCCTTACCGCATGTTCACCTCGCGGGCGGAGTTTCGCCTCCACCTGCGCATCGACAACGCCGACCGGCGGCTGACCCCGCACGGGCGCCGGCTGGGGCTCATCAACGATGCGGACTGGGCGGAGTATGAGCGCAAGCAGGCGCGCATGAACGCGCTCGAACGGCTGCTCGTCACCCGCAAGGTGGACGGCGAAGGGCTCGAGGCCGCGGGCTTCGGCCAGCTGACGGCAACCGCCGGGCTCACTTGGGCGCAACTGCTCAAGCGGCCCGAAGTGGGCATCCATGCGGTGCTGGGCGCCCTGTGCGAATCTCTGGCGCAAGGCGAGGATCCCTTGCTGGCCGAGATGGCCGCCGCAGTTCGGGACTCGAAGTTGGGCGAAAGCAGCGGAAACGGAGGCGAAAGCGGCAGAAACGGGGGCGATGGCGGCTGGGCGGAGAATGCCGTCCTGCGCAGCCGTTTGCGCAGCGAGACGCGCGCCGTCGAAACCGGCATCAAGTTCGTTGGCTACCTGGAGCAGCAGACGAAATCCATCGCCAGGATGAAGGCGGCCGAGGCCGTCGTGATTCCCGAGTGGCTGGAGTACGGCGTCATCAGCGGGCTCTCGCGCGAGGTGCGTGAAAAGCTGGAGCGGGTGCGCCCCTCGACCATCGGCCAGGCCAGCCGCATTCCCGGCGTCACCCCGGCCGCGCTCAGCCTGGTCCATGTCTCCATCCGGCTGCAGGGAGCCCGGCGGGCGGCCGGGTAGAGAGTTACCGCATCCTGGGGAGCGGTTCGGTACCGGCCCCAATCAGATCGAGACAGCGCTGATAGACGAAGATGCGATTGCGCCGGCGGCCGGTGACTTCGTTCACAATACCCAACCGCTGGAGATTCTGAAGAGCCTGGGCGACGGGCGCCACCGTTTTGGAAATTTCAGACGCGATATTCCGAATGGAGCTGACCGGATTGGCTTGCAGGTGAGCGTGCACCTGCATCGCCGTTCCGGAGGCTTTTCCGAGCTCCTGTACACGCACACGATCCTCGCGGAAGAGTTGGCGGAGCTTCGCGGTTGTTTCGGATGCCTGCTCGGCTGTATAGGCGATCCCATCGAGAAAGAACTCCAGCCACTCCTCCCACACGCCTTCCATGCGCACCTTCTGCAGTAGTTCGTAGTAACGGTCGCGATGTGTCTTGAGGTACAGGCTCAGGTAGAGCAGCGGCTCCCTGAGCACCTTGCTCTCGCAGAGCAGAAGTGTAAGCAAAAGCCGCCCCAGCCTTCCATTGCCGTCGAGAAATGGATGGATGGTCTCGAATTGCACATGCACCAGGCCGAGCTTGACCAGCAATGGGAGACGGTCATCATAGAGGTACTTCTCAAAGCTGTCGAGGCACTCCATCAGCGCCTCGGGCGGCGGAGGCACAAACAGTGCATTGCCAGGCCGGGTACCGCCAAGCCAGTTCTGGCTGCGGCGAAATTCGCCGGGAGTTCTTTCACTGCCCCGCCCTCCTTGCAGCAGCACTCCATGAATCTCGCACAGCAGACGAAGGGAAACTGGAAACCCCTCTTTGAGCCGGGCCAGACCATGCTGAATGGCGGCGATATAGTGCGAGGTCTCCTTAAGATCGTCCACCAAAGCGGCCGGTCCAATGCCATTCTCGAAGAGCAGCAGTTCAGAGAGCGTGGACTGCGTTCCTTCAATCTGCGAGGAGATCACAGCCTCCTTGCGGATGTAGAAGTAGAGAAAAATGTGCGTGTCGGGCAGCAGTGCAGTCAAGCCGTCCAACCGCCCCAAAGCCTGATTGGCCCGGTCGAGGAGCGGGTAAAGGCCAGTCAGATCAAGGGAAGGATCAGGAGGTAAAGGCTTTGGAATGTAAGCACGCACCTCCTCGCCTGTGGTCGATTCGACCTTGTATTCGCCGGTTTGGCGTTGGATTTTCATGGAAACGCTCAAAGAGGCAGGATCACTCTTAATGAAGGAAATCGTACTTCTCTATATTAACGCAATTCCTTAATTCGATTTATTCAGTAGTGGACTGCTTAATCAAAATAATCGCAAAATTTACATTATGCCAGTTCACACTACCCAGCCGCCGACTGCGCAGTGTGAACTGGCCATGATCATTCCGCTTGCTTCGCAAATTGAAGAATAAGGGCGGTCCCCGACTCCGACCCGAGTCCTCGCATGCCGGTCCGGGCACAGAACAAAGGCTATCGTCTCGTCGACGCCCTGATTGCTATTTGCCGAAAAGCGGAATGTGGAAGGGCGTCTCGGTGCCAGGCTGCTTTTTGTGCTTGACGTTGGTGCTCTCGCGCACCTCGGTCCGCTGCGAGTTGACGCACTGCCAGCCGCCGTGGACACGCTCGAAGACCTGGGTGAAGACGCCCTTCTGGTCCACCTGGGCGGAGCCGGCCTTGTGGTGCAGCGCATAGGTTCCGTTGGCCACCGCGATGTCGCCCAGCATGCGCACGGTGATCACCCGCTGCTGGAGATGGAAGGTCGGGTCGTCGCTGGTAATCAGCTGGGCGATCTGCTGACTGCGGGTGGTGATGTCGCCATTGGCGGCAACATCCACGAACAAAGGGGAAAGCACCAGTTCCAGGTCGTACTGGTCGCGCCGGTTGAGGGCGTTCGACCAGGAGTCCTCAATCTTCTGAAACTGGAGAATCTCCGGGCTTTCTGAACTGGTGACGGCGGGCTGAAGCGCATCCGAAGCCGGCGCGGGTGCCGGATTCTGAGCCACAGCCGAAGAGCAGAAGAGGAGAAAAACAGAAAAACCTGCTGCAAAACGATTCATACGCACCATGAACTCCAGCCGGAAGAGTTTCCATTCGTCAGTTTCATCATCGTCCGGCGCGGAATACTGACCAGGGGAGACTGCTCACTCACTTCTGCGATGATAGCTCTTGGACTCGGGAATCAAGTCTTGGAGAGCGTTTGAAAAGTTGCGCGTACCCCAAAATCTTCGGGAAATGGACTTCAGGGGCGAGTAAGACAACGCCAAACGGGGGGATTGGCGCGTGGAATTTTGACGTAAGATGCTGATTATAAAATTGACGACTCCTTAATTCGCGTTCCTGTTCTAGCACAGCGCCTGGAGCCGCTCGGGCTGGTGCAGGGTAATCAGAGAGTCTTCGATGGAGACCCAGCCATCTTTGCGAAACTGTCCCAAGGTGCGCGTGACGGTTTCGCGGGTGGTGCAGGCCATCGAGGCCATCTCCTCATGGGTTAGCAGCAGAGGGAAGCGGAAGCCGCCTCCATCCAACTGCTCGCCGATCTGGTGGGCCAATTCGAGCAGCAAACGGCCCAGGCGGGCGGCCACGGTTTCGGCCAGGGCGATGCGGCAGGCGTCCTGCAATGCAAAGCGGTACTCCTGGCAGATGCACTGCACGGCCCGCATCTGGGCCTCCTTGTGGCTGCGCAGGAAGCTCAGAAAGCGATCGCGTTCGACGGGGCGAAGCTGGGCAGAGGTCAGCGATTCGGCCGAAACCTCGTAGACGCCGTGGGAGAGCACTGCGTAAAGTCCGAGCATGGAGCCGGGGCCGGCCACGCGGACAATCATCTGACGATCCTGGAGCCGCCCGGTGGTGAGCTTCAGATAACCGCCGCAAATCAGATAAAGGCAGCGGGCATCCTCGCCCTGCGTGAAAAGAGAAGCCTGGGCGGGAAGGCTGATGGTGCTGGTGGCCAGCTCAAGATCGGCCAATACGGCGCTACCCAGGGAGCAGAACCATCCGGGGCGGCGATTCGAGCAAGCTGCGCACCCCACTGGACTCTGCCGGGCGATATGCCTCTGCCGAATGCGCACTCCAAGCGGATTCTCGATTTCCGTCATGATCTTGCACCATCCGCCAGAGGCTGAGTCTCGACACTCCGGCTACTGCTCCGGCCCGGCATCCTCTCGCAAGCAACGATCCGAAAGAAAAATGGCTTCTGGCCTTCCGCAGACGAGAGGCTCCTGCTGATGACGAGTTTGCCAAGCCTTCCGTCCCTTTGGATGTGATGGGACTCACGTCTCTTTGGGGGTCTACCGCGGAAAAATCCCCCCCCAAAAACCCGCAATGCGTATGGTTTTTCCGCTGCGCGACGCCCCCCCCGCGGCTTGAACGGCGCCTGGGATCGGCGGCGCCGGAAAGCCGCGGCATCCCCGGATCAGGGACCAATCCGCGCACTGAGCGGGGAGCGTTCAACCTTGCTCGATCTCAAGAATTGCCAGCCGCGCCTGTGCTGAAGCAGACCTCCTGGATTTTTCTGTCCCGGCCATTCTGACAGGCGGTTGGCCCGCATAATCACGGACTTTTTTCGGATAAGCCAGAGAATTTCGTGCCAAAATGAGAACCTTTCCTGTTTCGGAGCAGGCAATCGCGCCCGGGTTGGGCTGCTTGAGAGGATGTGACGCGTATCACTGCTAACGCTTATTCCATAACGCTACGATCCTCCCCATGAAGTGATGCTCCGCACGAAGAGTACATTTTGCGGCGTCGCGACCGATATTTCTCCCGCCGAATCGGCGCTCCCGAGGGGGAACGCCCAGGTTCGGCTGTTGAGTGTCGGCGCTTTGAACGCAAAAGAAAATGTGAGAGCAACCAAGGCGGTATTTTTCATGCATAGAGATGGGCCTGTAACGCAATTGCTGAGTGGTGCGGCTCCGGGCAACTTGCCGGTGCTGCGAGCCTGTTGGATGTTGATGCTGGGCGCAGGATTGATGTGCGTCCCCCTGCTGGCGGCTCCGGCCTCTGGCGCCAAGCCTGCCAGGGCGCAGGTCACAGCGCAGGTCAAGGACACGAATCCGGCCGATTATGTGGGTTCCGACACCTGCGCCACCTGTCACGCGGATGTGGCTTCAAAGTTCGCCAACAATCCTCACACCAAGATCGCCCTGGAGCACGGCAAAAACGGGGCCACCTGCGAGAGCTGCCATGGCGCCGGCAAGGGGCACGTGGATGGCGGCGGCGATATTACCCAGATTTTCGACCCTGCCAAGGCTACCCCCCGCGAGGTGGATGCCGACTGCTTGAGCTGTCACGCGGGAACGCACCCCAACTATCTGGGTTCGCCTCACGCCAAGGCGGGCGTAAGCTGCATCAGTTGTCACGACATCCACGACGCCAAGGCGGAGCCGCTGATGAAGGCCTCTCAGCCCGCGCTCTGCTATCAGTGCCATACCGACGTGAAGCCGTCGTTTGACATGCCCTTCCACCATCCGGTGAACGAAGGTTCGGTCGGCTGCAGCGATTGCCATGATGTGCACGGCACCTTCGGGAACAGCAACCTGAGATCCACGGCCGATCAGAACCGGATCTGCACCAAGTGCCATACAGACGTGCGCGGGCCGTTTGTGTACGAGCATGCCCCGGTCAAGGCGGAAGGATGCCTGGCCTGCCATACCCCGCACGGATCGCAGAACGCCCGGCTGCTGAATATGCCGAACGTGAACGTGTTGTGCAACCAGTGCCACAGCCCGGTTGCCGCGGGAACGGTGCATGGAATGGCCTCAGGCTCGTCGGATCTGCCGCCCTGTATCACCTGCCACACGTTCATTCACGGCTCCAATCTCAGTCAGGCGTTCCTCAAGTAGTGGGACTGAGCCGCGCCCTCCGGACCATGGGACGGCGCGGCTGGTATCCGGTATTGACTTGACACGTGAGTTCAAGATTTCGATGTCAGCAACAATGTTTCTTTTCAAGTGAGGCTTGATATGAAGAAGGCAGGCTGGTTTACTCGGCTCTCCAATCAACAGCCCTCTCCCGCAATGATTTGTAGCGTCGCAGGGGGCATTGCAGTCGCCATATTACTGATGACGGCGGGCGTAGCGAACGCCCAGGATTCGACCGCCCAGACTTCAACGCCGGGTGCGCAGATCACGATCCCAAGTGGGTATTCAGCCCATGGCAGCGTGGACGTCGGCGGGCACATGGTCGGGATCACGGGAAGTAATGCCATGTACGACACACTGGTGAACATGCATTCCGGGCCGCGCGTGCTGGGCGAGAGCTTTGAGATGCATGCGCTTCCGGGTGCGAAGGGCACCCTTTTCGACACCCTCAGCGCAGTCGGCAACGGATTTGGCGGCGATCCGAACAACTTCGCCAAACTGGACTTTTCCAAGGGCAAGATCTACGAATTTTCCGGAATGTTTCGCCGCGACCGCCAGTATTTCGACTATGACCTGCTGGGCAACCCGAATATCCCAACGCTGTCCGTTCCTTACGGAGAGACCGGCGGTGTCGCTAGCTCTCAGGCGCTTACCTGGTCTCAGGTGAATCAGTCGCCGGTGAGCTTCAACACTGTCCGCCGCAACACGAACACCGACCTGACGCTCTTTCCGCTTTCGAAGGTGACGTTTCATGCCGGGTACACGCGGAGCACCTTTGAGGGGCCGAGCCTGAGCCCAGGGGACTCGGTTGGCAAGAACGACGCCCTGCTCGAGGAGTATCAGCGCAACAGCTCCGACGACTTCACGGGATCGATCGACTGGAAGCCGGTGCAGGGCACCAAGCTGACCTTTGAAGAGGAGATCGACCACTACAAGGCCGATTCCTATTTCACCCTGGCTCCCAGCGAATTCATCGCGCAAGAGGCGGACGGCACACCGGTTGCGCTGGGCAATTGGAACGCGACGGCGAGCCCCTACGGCATCACTTCCTGCGTCACGGGCAGCATGGGCAGTGGATATACCAGCGCGACCACGTACACCATCTTCACGGCGCCGCAGACCGGCACCCTGCCCGTCATTAATGCGGCCTGCGATGTGGCCACCAGCTACCTGCGCTCGCAGCCTACGCGCATCATCTATCCCACGGAAACCTTCCGCTTCCAAAGCACGAGCATCAAGAACATCTCGATTAATGGGGATTTCCGCTACACCAACGCGAACATGAATCTGCCCAACTACTACGAGAACTTCCAGGGTCTCGATGGGGCAGATCGCTCGATCACCTATACGGCCAAGGCGTCGGCAAAGCGTGAGGTTGTGGCTGCCGACTACGGCGTCGACTGGCAGGCGACAAAAACAGTCACTCTCTCCGACCAGATTGACTATTCCAATGTCCATCAGCCCGGCTCTACCACCTTCACCTCTGATACCACTGTGACGCCGACCACCACCGCCGGAAACGAAACCCTCAACTACGCCGGTCCCTTCACGACGACAAACGCCGCGACTGGGGCATCCACAGGCGAGGGAACATCGGCGGTCAACACCCCCCTACCGGACTACTTCGGCCAGCGGTTGCTGACCAATAACCTGACCGGGAGCTGGGATGTGTTGCCTCGCGCCACGCTCTCGCTCACTTATCGCTACCGCGCGCACATGATCGCCGAGGGCAACCAATCGACCGGGGGCGGCGGCAATCCGGGCGACATTCCGATACCCGCGGGTGCAGATAGTGGCGGAACCGTGCAAATTCACGAGAACGGCGGAATCTTCAACGCCGCCCTGCGTCCCACCGACAATTGGGACGTGAACGGCACGGTCGGAGTGCTCTACGACGACAATGCATTCACCCCGGTCGGTGCGCGGCAGACCAAGCACTACAGAGTGCACACACTGTACCGGCCACGGCCCTGGGCCACGCTCTCCGGCGCATTTAACGACCTGGAGCGGCACAACAACACCAACAACGCCCAGGTCGACATCGCAGCCGGGGGCAAGTACGTCGCTCCGATCGATCATGTCGATCACACCCGGATTGTGAGCCTGGGCGCGAACCTAGCGCCGAGCGAGCACTATGGGCTGGATCTCAACTACGCTTATAGCGATGTCTATACGGCGACCAACACCTGCTATACCTATGGGGCCACCGGCGCTTCTTATCCGGGCGCCGCACAGGCTCCTCAGACCTCAGTCCCGTCCGGCGTCTTCGCCAACGGAGTCTGCAATTTCAATACTGCGCGCGGCAATAGTACTGCCTATGGGGACTGGTATGCCAGGGACTTCATGGATGCTCCAACGCAGTACGGGTCGGTGGCTCTGGCGTTGTCCCCCATCGATAAAATTCATTCCAATCTCGGCTATCGCATCAGCTCGGTGAACGGCACCCGACTCTACAACGATGCGCGCGACGTCGCGGGCTCGCTGGTGTCCACCTATCAGACTCCTTTCGTCAATGTTGCATGGACGCTTCATCCCGGATTGATCCTGAAGGCGGACTACAACTTCTACGGCTACGGCGAGGGCGGACCGTCCGGTGCGGCGTACTGCGCCACCACTCCGGCTGCGAGCACGTCAGCAGCCGCGGCGGCAATTACTGCCATTCCGTGCAACTCTTCCGCGATCACCGGTCCGACTGGTCTGACGGAGTCGTCTTCCGGACTGACCGCGCCGCGTAATTTCCACGCCAATAACGTAACCCTTGCGCTGCACTACGATTTCTAATTCCGCAAGGCGATCGAGCAAGATAGAATCGGCGCAGTTCCCTTGATGCGAAGGGGATTGCGCCGATTTGATTGAGGTGGCATTCTGTTGCTGTCCCGATTCTGGTTTCGACGGCCTGTCCGCGACGCCGGAAGTTGGGCGAGTGAGCGATCCGGGGCGCCTTGGCGCGCGCTGGCTCGTGCTGGAGTTTTCAAGGAGAGTTGAAGATGAAGAATGCAATTCGATCCCTGTCGGTGTTGGCCGTTGCAGCGTGTCTGGCCGGCGCCGTGTGCCTCGCCCAATCCTCAGGCGAAGCGACCTACAAGGCTCACTGCCAGAGCTGCCACGGAGCCAGCGGCGTTCCCAGCCCCAGCATGGGCAAGATGATGGGCATCAAGCCGGTTACCGATCCAGCCATCAATAAGCTCACGGTGGCCGAGATGTTTACCGCCGTCAAGGGCGGAAAGGGAAAGATGCGGCCGTTTGCCGGCAAGCTGACCGACCCTGAAATCAAGGCCTCGGTGACCTATTATCACGGCCTGAAGTAGGAAGTCTCATCGAAACAACCGGGTAAGCGGGCCCGCCGGCGACGGCGGGCCATCCATTTGAGAGTGGGGGAGTCAAGGTGTCCTTGTTTCAGAAATTTCGTGACAACTGGGTGCGGCCGGCGATGTTCTTCGGCAACAACCCCATCAGCCTTCTGGGCGGCGCGATCACTACCGCTGCCGGCGTGACGATTGTCGGTTACTGGCTGTTGGAGTTGCTCGGCCAGGGGAACGTGAATCCCTACCTCGACATCATCTTCTTTCTGATCCTGCCGCTGGCATTCCTGGCTGGCCTGGCGCTGATTCCGATCGGCGTGTTTGTGCGCCGCAGAAAGCTGGTCAGAGCCGGGCAGATTCCGGCGCATTATCCCAGCGTCGATCTGAACAATAAGGTCTTCCGTCACGGGATTGACATCGTGCTGGCAGCCACCATCGTCAACTTTCTGGTTGTGTCGGTCGCCAGTTATCGTGGTGCGGCCTACATGGATTCGCCCAAGTTCTGCGGGCTGTCCTGTCACGTGATGCTGCCCGAGTACACAGCCTACAACATGTACGCGCATTCGCATGTGGCCTGCGTCGATTGCCACATCGGCTCGGGAGCCCAATCCTTCATCGCCGCCAAGGTCGAGGGCACCAAGCAGGTCGTTGACGTCACGTTTCATCCCTTTGCGCATCTGGCCCCGAAATACATACCGGACTATCCCACCCCCATTCCGTCTCCCGTGCAAAATCTACGCCCGGCGCGGGCCATCTGCGAAAGCTGCCATTCGCCGGCCCGGTATGTCGGCGAGAAACTGCTGGTCAAATCCAGTTTTGCCGATGACCAGCAGAACACGGAAAGCGAGACGGTTCTGGTGCTTCACCTGGGCGGGCTGGATGGACTCTCGCACCTGACCGGCATTCACGGCGTTCACCTGGGGCACATCGAGTACATTGCCACCGACCCCACCCGCACCACCATCCCCTGGGTCCAGAAGCTCAATGCCGACGGCTCGGAGACGGTGTTTTCATCCCTTCCGCCGGGCAGCGGAATTCCCCAGGGCGAGCGGCGGGTGATGGACTGCATTGACTGCCACAACCGCGCGGCGCATACCTTTGTGACCGCGGAGGAGGCCATCAACCAGGCCATGGCGATTGGCGCGATCAGCCCCGACCTGCCCTGGGTCCACAAAGAGGGCCTGATGCTGCTGAAGGCCAACTACGCCAGCCAGGCCGAGGCGCGCACCCGCATTCCGGCGCAGCTTGAGGACTTCTACCGCACCCAGAACCCGGCTGTCCTGCCTGCCAAGGCCGCGCTGGTCAAGGCCGCGGGCAAGGAACTGGCAGCTCTCTATTGCCAGAATGTCTTTCCTTTCATGAAGGTGACCTGGGGAACGCACCCCAACCACATCGGACATATGGACTATCCGGGCTGCTTCCGCTGCCACGACGACACCCATGTGGCCAAGGACGGCACGGCGATTCCGCAGGACTGCACGGTTTGCCACAACCTGCTGGCTGTCGATGAATCCAAGCCCAAGGTTCTCTCCGATCTTGGCATTCAATAAGTATTCTGGACTGCCAATGGCCTTTTCCCCGCCCTCGCCGCGTCCTTATTTTTGCGGCAAGGGTGGGAAAGGCAGGCCATCAAGGATGAGTTGTTCCTCGTACAAGCGCTTGCTCCATTCGTGGCGCCGGCAGCAAATCAATGGGTAGGCGCAAAGAAGTCCGTGCGAGCGAAGAACGAGCGATTGGCCCCCCCCGCAGGTGGAGAATCAACGGGTAGGCGCAAAGAAGTTCATGCGAGCGAATAGCGAGCGATTGGCCCCACCGCAGGTGGCGTGGTAGGCTGGCTCTTCGGTTAGAAGGAGCCGTATCTTCATGTCTTCCAGCCATCCTTTTCACTTCAATCTTGTCGCCGCGGCCCATGCCGCGATGATCGAGCACGGTTTTCAGCCCGATTTTCCGGCCGGAACCGACAGCGAACTGAGCACAATTCAGGCTCACCCCGAGTTGCCCGCGGCGGAGGGAGCCGAAGATCTGCGCAGCCTGCTCTGGTCGTCGATCGACAATGATACCTCGAAGGATCTGGATCAGATCGAGTGGGCCGAGCAACTGCCCGATGGGCGTATTCGCGTGCTGATCGGCGTGGCCGATGTGGACGCGCGCATTCACGCCGGCACGGTCATCGACGGCCATGCCAGGAGCGAGACAACCTCGGTCTATACCGGCGTCAAAGTCTTCCCCATGCTGCCGGTGGAACTCTCCGAGGGCATCACTTCGCTCAACGAGAACGAAGATCGCGCAGCGGTCGTCATCGAGTTTGCGGTAGACCGGGCGGGCACGGTCTCGGACGGTAAGGCCTACCGGGCATTGGTCAGGAACCGGGCGCAACTGGCCTACAACTCCGTGGGCGCTTGGCTGGAAGGTGCTGAAGCTCCGCCGTCCAAAGTGGCGGCCAATGGGGCTTTGGCCGCTCAGTTGAAGCTTCAGGATACAGCCGCGCAACGCATGGTCGGCGAACGATTTCAGCACGGCGCGCTGGATCTGGAGACTATCGAGACGCGTCCGGTCATGCTGGCCGGCCAGGCGGTCGAGATCGCGAGCCAGGAGAAGAATCGAGCCACTTCGCTCATCGAGGAGTTCATGGTGGCGGCCAATGGCGTCATCGCCCGCACCTTCGAAAAGGCTGGCGTGGCCTCCATCCGCCGCATCGTGCGCACGCCCAAGCGCTGGGGGCGCATTGTCGAGTTGGCCGAAGGCCTGGGCGCCACCCTGCCCGCTGAGCCCGACTCGAAGGCGCTCAACGACTTCCTGCTGGCGCAGAAGCAGAAAGACCCCGACCACTTTCCCGACCTTTCGCTGGCCGTCGTCAAGCTGATGGGCCCCGGTGAATACGTGCTGGTGAGACCCAACGAGATTTCGCCCGGACACTTCGGCCTGGCGGTCGTGGACTACACCCACTCGACCGCCCCCAACCGCCGCTTTCCGGATGTCGTGACACAACGCCTTTTGAAGGCCTGGCTGGCCAAGGCGCAGCAGCCCTATTCCGCGGACGAACTCAACGCCATCGCGGTGCGCTGCACCTTGATGGAAGACGGCGCCCGCAAGGTGGAGCGCGAGATGCGGAAGCGCATCGCCGCTGTCGTACTGCAACCACGCATCGGCCAGAGCTTCCGCGCCATCGTTACCGGCGTTAACCGTTACGGCACTTTCGTCCGTACCCTCGACCCCCACGTGGAGGGAATGCTGGTTCGTGGTGCTAAAGGTTTGGATGTAGGCGACAGGGTGGCCGTGAAGCTGGTCTCTACCGATCCTCAGCGCGGGTTTGTCGACTTTGCGGCGTGAAAGCTCCTAGTCCTACAGTTGTAGATCGCTTTTTCCGGAGGGAGCCGGGGGCTTCAGCCCCCGGAAAAAGCGCGAATTGCCGGGGCCTTCAGGCCCGGGCTTTGGTCCTTACTTCTGCGAAAGAAGGCAAGTACAACTGTAGTATTAGGCCGCTCAAGACGCGCTTGAAGCCTTTGCGCTGAAGAAGCCGGGCCGGCAAACAGGCGCGCAAGCCGCGTCTGCTGGGATGGTTGTCCTGCCCGGTGAATCAGTTTGATCGGCGCCCCGGCGGATTTCCGGCTCTGGCGGCCCAGAGAAAAATGATCTAGCCTCAAGAAATGATTTGGACCAATTCCGCCGAGACGGTGTTTCACGCGCTGAGCCGCGCGCCGCTGGTGCGTTTCTCCGTGTTGGCTCTCAGTTCGATCTTCTTCCTTGTCGATCCGTTTGCCGCGATCCCGTCGTTTCTGGCCATTACCGAGAGCGCGGACCCGGCGCGGCGCAAGCGGATGGCGCGCAAGGGGGCGGTGACCTGCTTCATCGTGCTGAGCAGTTTCGCCGTGGGAGGACAGTTGATTTTCCGCCTATTCGGCATCACTCTGCCGGCCTTTGAGATCGCCGGAGGGCTGATTCTGCTGCTCATTGGCCTGGATATGCTCGAAGCCAAGCGTTCCCCCACGCAGGAGGCGATGGGCGACGCCGAGGAGGCATCGCACAAGGAAGATGCCGGAATCGTGCCCCTGGGCATTCCTATGCTGGCTGGCCCAGGAGCGATTTCTTCGGTGATGGTGCTGGTGGGCCAGGTGCCTTCGCTCTGGCACTGGGAGATGGGCGCGATTCTGGGCTCGATCGGGTTGACCGCGCTGATCTCGTATTGGGTGCTGGCCGGGGCCGGGAGAGTGCGCCAGGTAATGGGCGAAACCGGCATTCGCATCCTGGTGCGCATCATGGGACTTTTGTTGGTAGCCCTGGCAATGCAGTTCTTTGTCAATGGACTCACGGACTTAGGGATTATAGCCAAGCCCTGATCGCGGATGCAGGGCAGTCTAAAATGGACTTTCCCACAGAAGCGTGAGCTTTCCACAGGGATCGGGCTTGCAATCGAGCCGGGGGCTTGCTATTCTCAGGAAGTCGCAAGGGGGTGAATACGGCTTCTGCCGAGTGCCACTTGCAAACGAGAGCAGCTTCTGATACTCTCGGAAAGTTGCAACGAGGTGAATACGGCTTCTGCCGGGCGCCACTTGCAAACGAGAGCAGCTTCTGTTACTCTCGGGAAGTTGCAGTTGAACAGGATAGCCTCCCGGTGGCTTGAATGCCTGCCCGAAGAGGGAAGTGGGAAGCAAGTTGTAATGCTGGTTCGTTGGGTCAGGTGAGGCGGTAGCCCCTGAATCCCCTGTTGGGAATCCTACAGAGAACAAGCCATTGCAAGACCCAGGAGTTTTTCTCCTGTAAGCCCTTTGGGCTTAGGCGCGGTGCGTTGGTCGTTCTTTGATATTTTGCGCTGTGCGAGGTTTTTGACGCGGACTTGATCTGAGTCGAAGTAATCCTAATTCGCAAGCGAGGAAATACCGCCAACAGCGTGTTGGAGCGGCCTCGAACGAAGAAAAAGATTAAAGTTGACAGGAAGATGAAAGTTCGGTAAAGTTAAAAAGTTCGCGCAAAAACGCCGAGGATGCTGAGTAAGCCGAATCGGTAAGCGCAACAAGTTCGAGGACAACCTGGTGTAACACACCGGGCCTCGATCCAAAAGGATACCGCTTAGGCGGATCATCCTCAAGGATCTTTGACAATTTGGTTGAACATGCCAGTCGTGAGAAAAGATCAGGTTTGGTTTGATCATTCTCACTAAATTGCATCGCGCGTTTTCGAGCGTGCGATGCCGCTGAACCTATCCGACCTCCGTCGGTTTAGGGGAAGCAATCAGGTTTAAACGAGAGTTTGATCCTGGCTCAGAATCAACGCTGGCGGCGTGCCTAACACATGCAAGTCGAACGAGAAAGTGGTAGCAATACCATGAGTAAAGTGGCGCACGGGTGAGTAACACGTGACTA
>Ga0182030_10002540_pt1 | contig 38768 bp, 68 predicted proteins | sample 812S3MmetaG_FD_121299 | JGI IMG/M metagenome (GOLD analysis project Ga0182030, IMG submission 121299) | Permafrost microbial communities from Stordalen Mire, Sweden - 812S3M metaG (Illumina Assembly) | ecosystem: Environmental > Terrestrial > Soil > Wetlands > Permafrost | place: Sweden...
CTAACCATATAGCTACCTATACAAATACCTCTGGCGGCTTATCTGAAGACCCTGCAACTGCAATAAGTGGTGGAAATATTCAAGCTGGATTATCAGGTACTGCAGGTACTTTGGCATCTTTTCCTGCTACTCTAGCAAAGGGTAGTCTAGTAGTTAAGGCTGTTGCTAATACCGGTGATACACTAACTACGATTAGTAATGCCGCAATGGGTCAAGCCTCTGTTGTAAGTATTCCAGATCCCGCCAACGCTTTAGGGCGATTCATGGTTGGCGCAACAGCTACGCCATTTGTATCGGGCAATTTTCCAATAGCATCTGGTACAGGTGGTTTGTTTATAGACTCTGGGGCTGCTCCTGGGTCATTTGCAAACCTAACGGCTGCTAATACCTTCTCAGGTGCTGGTCAAATCATACTTGCCAAAGCCAATGGTACGGAAGCGGCCAATGCTATCACCGCGAGTGGTAATGCTGGGTTAATTACTACTTCTTCATTGACTACAGCTGGTGGTGCAACCTATGCGATTACTTGGACAAACACTAAGATTACAGCAACTTCTGTAATTGGATTAACAATCCAAGGTGGTTCCAATAACGCAACAAACAATATAACCTTTACCTGTGTACCAGGTTCAGGCACAGCAACGCTAACAATTTTCAACAATACCGCTGCTACGGCACTTAATGGTACTTTGATTATTGGTTATACAGTATTCTAATGAATGAAAGGCGGTAACAATAAATTACCGCCAGTATTTTAATGGAAAACCAGGCTAGATGAGGTAACTAGCTTTTCGAAGGCTCATTTCCTAGGTTTTCATTGAAAAGTATAGCAGTGTGTTATATATTTGCAAAGCTTGGCAACGGTGTCGTTACCGGCTGGATTAATGGCCAGTGCTGAGCACTTAGTAAATCTCTACATTATGGTTCATTGATATAATCTCCCAGACTTCATGAAGATTAACATTAATTTTTTCTTTCAGTCCTTTAATCTCATTTTGAAGATTAACAATCATATTATACATTTCTGTAATGGGTAATGTTGGAGCGATTTCATTATTCACTATCTGATTATTCATCTTATTAAGACCTCTACGAACAATAAAATACGCAGTATGATATAAATTGAACAGTTATTGCAAGATATTTAAAGAGCACCTTAACTAATCAATTGATTAGTTAGATTTGGCTGATAAAATGAAAATGCCACGTCTTCACTAATTTGCGATGGTTAGAGTTTTTAATATGGCGTGGCATTTATAATATTGGGGTGTTTTAAGAATACCCGCGAAATTGTCTCCCTTGATGTAGAAATTGCAATTCTGGATTAGGTTTTTTTCAAGACAATATTGATGCATTGTTGAATGCAGCAAATTACTTGAAACAGGGGCGCGGGTGAAATTCCCACCATCCCACCTTTTTGGAAATTTATGAATGATAAAATGTGAACAATGTTATAGATATGCTCATGGTGTTTGGATGAATGGCGATATTAATGTCGATCAAATTACAGAAATAGCTATTAGTCGTCATAAGGCGAAAGGATGTGAAAAAATACATGAAGATTTCTATCTTATTAATAGAGGGATGAATTCTTTAGATCAAGCGTTTGATTCATTCAGGAAGTTAAATCATGATCCTTTACGAGAAGACCATGCATTAAAATGGGGTATAGCAGATTTAATCCTCATGGTTTATTCGATATGCAGACTGGTTTTATCTAAGGATAATGATGAAAAAAGATGAAGACGGTATTGCGTTGGATATTTTATTTGATCATTGGTACAAGATTCGATGTTTGAATTGTTCGTGTATGCCTTACTCTTCAAATTCAAACACAATTGAGGCAGCTATCCATTTTTGGAATACACGCAGAATACTTGCTTCTGTTGATGATGGAAAATTTCTTATTAGAAACGCGATTGATGCTTTATGCAAAGTTCTTGAGTCTTAAGCCTAGTTACTTTAATAATCAGACTTAGGTTAATTTAACAATCATATTGTTCAATATAAAATCTATAAGTTAAATTAAGTTCCAACTTTCTTGATTCAGTTTTAATTAATGAATACAGCGCATATATATTCACGTTTTTAGTGCAAAAATAGTCCAGTTTATCCTTAAACACGTATAGCACGTATAAGAACGTATAAACGCGTTTTATTGTTACCTTCGTTTTACTAGACGACTACTAGACTTCTCGACGAATCATAAATTTCAATCAGTCAAGTATTATCATTTAACTAAAATTATGATCGCAACAAATTTTCTATTTTGATATTCTTCGCATTCCAAATTAAAAAGGAACAAGATTGAGTTGTATAACTAAATTAAAGGAAAAAGTGTAGATGAATCATTTTTCAGAAGGCATTCATTGGGGAGAGCCGACAGAGCGAGAGAGAGAATTAATTCTATTTTTGGGTGAATGTATTGCAAATGGCCTTGAAAAATACAATAGCAACAGAGGGGAGTTAATATGCGCCTTTTCTTTGCTTTGTTCTCTAATTTTTACGGAACAAACCCCAATAAAAGACGTAGAAGACCAGTGTAGAGAAATAGATTCCTTTTGTGAATTTATTAAACTACGAGCACGAAAAGGAAAATAAAAATGAAAATGTTAAAAATAGTTACGGGTATATCTGGAATATTATTACTATCCTCAAGTTATGCAGGATTATTTAACACTACAGTACATAGTCGTGCAAATTGCTTAAACAATGAATCCATTACATGGTGGGCAGGTCATCCATATGATTGGCGAGTAGTAAGTATTCATAATCGTCTATCTGTTAGTCAAACGCATGTAATAGATACAGGATTTCAATTCAAAGATAGGGTTGCTGCTGTCCATTGGGGAGAGGGTACGCAAGGAGGGTATGAAGTCTGGGGATATCATTATTTATTTCCAGTTTACAAAATCGTACCGTTTGACACCACTCACACTACATCATGCGATATTATTGAAGGTTGGGTTTAATTAATTTTTTTAAATAAAAGGGAATAAAATGAAGAAAATAATGTTAGGTGTATGCTTAATAGGTTCTATGACTATGCCAGTTTTTGCTTCAGATGACACTGAAGATAAACGAAGAAAAGAACAAGAAGAAATAAATATGAAAATGCTCGCAGAATTAGGGTTACCTTTACCTGGTTCAGGCATTAAACTTAGTCCTAGAGTAGCTCTGGGGGGTACAGAAGCTCAACTTAAACAAGCTCAATTAGAACAAGAAGAAATGGCAAATCAAGGTTATATAAGCAAATACACGACTCGCCCCAAAGAATTGCTTAATATAAACAATGAAATAAAAAAACAAAATAGATTATTTGCTGCCAGTGTAAGTAATTCTCAATTTACTGGAATAAGACCCGATGTAAAAAATTTAAAATTGGCTTTTAAATTGAAATCAATTAAAGAGCGTCCATCACTTAAATCGTTTGTAAATTCTAATCAAATAATAATGTTAGGTGCAGCTCCACAAGGGGGTTTCCATGAAGACAAAGGAGGTTGGTCAGGAGCAGGACAGTTCTTTACTATAAAAAATATTGGTACTTGTGTTTATAGTGTTATGAACGTGAAAGCGTCTAATACGGCAGCAGAACTTGCTCTTGAAGATGTAACTTATAAAGTAAATGATAAACCAACGATTAATCGAGTCGAAGGCAATACAGAATCAGGATTTATTTATAAGGTTGAATGGTATGATAATAATAATTTTCATGATCTTGAATGCGCTAATATGAAATTTTCAACTGAAACTAATGAATCAGTAATTTCTTTGGCTAAACGAATAGACCATTAATTTATTAATGTATTTAATATAAAAAAGTAGTAAAATCATGGCGTGTTAATTAAAACCAACACACCGGGCTTAGGTCTTTGTGCCAAACCGATGGGTAAAACAAAGACACATCAATTTATTCTATTTTTATTACTCCGCCACTTTATATCATTAAATTGCTAATTCTTCATTAACATCATAAACTTAAAATGCCAGGAAGCTTTTCCTTTTTCATCTCCATAGATGTTTTTCTTAGCTTTCCTGGCACAAAAGGAGATTTATATGCAGGATGCTGGTTCTAGATTTATTTATGCCGTTTCTATCGTTTTAAGTCATGAAGGGGGGTTAACGTTTGATGATAGTGGTATTACTAACTTTGGTATTACAGTTCAACTTTTATCGGAAAATACCCAACCAGAAACACACCTGAATTTATCAAAGTCACAACTTAATCAATATTATACTGAAATTATCCGAAAATTAACAAAAATAAGTGCTAGTGACCTATATAAGACATTCTTCTGGGACAAATATCATTATGATTTATTTGAAGACCTATCTATAGCAACTAAAGTCTTTGATATGGCCGTTAATATGGGCGCAAAAGAATCTCATATATTGCTACAGCGCTCTATTAACGAAATGTCACACGATCAATTATTAGTAGACGGAATTCTAGGCACTAAAACCATACATGCTGCCAACAACTTACCACCTTCTTATTTACATCAAGAATTACGCGATAAATCTAAGTTATATTATAACAATTTAGTCATGGAAAAACCTGAGCTGCACAAATATTTGGATGGATGGCTAAAACGGGCTGAGTGGTAAATAGCTCCATCGAAATCTTCATACCGGCAAAAGTAATTTTGATTTCGATGGATCACTGAAGTACGTAGAGATAATCAATTATAACATCTGAATGTTAAGCGACTCACGCAGCTTAGATATCAATTACTTTTGCGGGTAGAGATATCTAAGCTGCCAACCAGAGTGCTTTAAGGCGGTAGATTATTATAATAATAATGCTCTGGAGGCACGATTCAATCAAGGTCTATCTACCGACCAAAGTAATTTAGACCTTGATTGATTACCAGAGTGCTTCATTACAACTAATACCATTATAACATGACAGGACGTCAATACAATGGCCTACAAGCTCAGCAGGGAGACGCTAGAGCATATTGCGGCTATGAACTGGTTAAAGCTGCAATATCCAGCTATTTTTGATTGTACGTTTCATATCGCTAATGAGCGCAAGTGCTCGCCTGCCTATGGAAAAATACTTAAGAAAATGGGCGTTAAAAAAGGGGTTAGTGATTTATTTATTGGTCATCCTAATAGCAGCTATGCTGGACTCTTTATAGAAATTAAAGCACCTGGCGGCAAGCTATCTGCCGAACAAGAATCATTTTTAAATCTAATGAACGCCAAAGGTTATTATGCTTGTTGCTCCTTCGGCGCTGATGAGGTAATACGCACTATTAAATGGTATTTAAAGCTAGATTAGGTTTTCTGAATGAGCTCGATAAATCGCTTGGCTTTTCCTATGGTCATTTGCTCTATATTTTCTACTTCAAAATATCTCATTGCCTTATCCATCCTATCGGCATCTAATGGTTTTTCATGTAACCATCCTGATATTTCGTCCATCAGTTCATCGGTTATTGGTTTTTCATCATCTTTATCGAAAGGCTTAGTTTTTTGTTTTCTAGTTTCGCCCACAGTCTCGGGTTCATCACATGTAACTGTTTGCGCCTCAATCGAACTATCTTCCAATACAATAGAAGATTCAATAACATCTTTATTGGATTCGCTATCATTATTAAGTCCTTTTTTTTGTAATAGTTCACTTACTTTAGAGGCTGCCTTATTAGCGGGCTCAACTTCAATAACATTAATATCATTATTTTCAAACTGCTCATACTCGCTATAAGTTCCTCCGAATAAATCTTGAAAAGCCGATTTTAGGGCTTGTGCCTCCGCTACTTTCTTAATCATTGTACAAGGTTTTCCTGACCATACACTTTTCCCAGTATTGTATTCTTTAAGCTCTACAATATTGTGTATGGCTCGCGAAGAATCTTTGCGTTTTACGATACAATAAGCCCCTAATAATGTTCCTCTATTTGCCATTCCAAAACTATGATTTATCTCTCCGTTTTTGACAGTGAAGTTGTCATTGCTATAAATTCCCTCTGTAATATGCCAATCATAAGAAGGATGGCGTTGTGCGCCTTTTCTATAGCCATCACGACCAATAAATATTTGAGGAGCTTCTTTCTCACTATATTTTATTGCCCACATTTCGCGTAAGAATGGATTTAATTGCGTGGCCTTACCCATTTCTACAAAAATAGTAAATTCTAGTTGGGATAGTTTAGGCGCAAATATCTGCTTTATCTGCGCAAGATTGGCTTCACTTTCCCAAATGTTTAGTGAAGTCGATGTCGATGTCATTAATTCTGTACTCATTCTATCACCTCATATTTAGCAAAGCCTGGTCGAGTTAACATGCGTTTCTCATAAGATGGCCATTCATTTTTATTAAGACATTCTTTGTATTTTCTAAGTAGTGCTTTAAAGTCTAGAATGGCCTCATCTATAAATGATTCATCAACTGGATAACAAGCAATAGCATGAGGGGATTCTTTCTCTATAGCGACAAATACGAAGTCTTTCATTTCTTTATTAAGGCCATGCTTGAAAGCCTCGTGAATCATGGCCATTTGGATATCATAGCCATATTTAAAAGCTGATAGCTGAAATGCTCTATAAGAACCATCAGAAGTCGTTTTTAAATCGATAACCATGTTGCTGTGAATAATATCTGGACGTACTTTACATAGAACGCCGGTATCTGGATCGTTCCAATAAATAGATTGTTCGACAAGACCGTTGCTAAGTAATGCCAATGCCTCTGTGTCTTTGGATAACGATTTCTCTATAGATACTAATTGCTCAAATGTTTCAGATGAAATTAGTTGCTTGCCTGCTGACATTGCCAATAGATTTGCATAGGCTTCTTTGCCATCTTTTGTCCTGCGATCAATCTTCTCCATTACTGTATATTGTTCGCCAAACTTATCTTTCTCTAGTAAATAAGTGTGTACAGCAGAACCAAAAATCATGGCTTCTGTAGGTTCTTGCTTTATATAATCAGGATTTAAATACTCATTCCAAAAATGGAGAGGTGATTTTTTAAGACGCATTAACTGGCTTCTTGATATGCCAGTTGAGCTATGATAATCATCATTAGATATATCATATATTCCAGCTTCGTATTGTTTCATATTTTCCTCATTTTAATTATTTATTCGGGCATACTGTCAAATCGTAAATATCACGCTGAGCTATTGATAGCTGCCTTTTTAACTCTCTAACATCTACTGACATACAAATAACTTTATTATGTAGATTTAAATAATCTTTTGTTCGATAATAGCGCATGTAATGTTTAACAAAAAATTGTTTTACACTAAATATTGCTAGACTTAGTCCACAAAGACCGCCTATAAATCCGCACATGAAGCAATTAATTTGTAACCATGTCATTTCAACCATTTTATATCCTTATAATAATGAAATTTCATTATACTTAAATTTATCTTGCAGTCAACTAATATAAATGTATAATGCAATTAAATTTAAACATAGAGATTATTATGACATTAGAAGAAGCTCTCAATAGATTTGATGGAGTTGGTTATCGATTGGCTATTGCATTAAGCGTAAGTCCACAAGCTGTAAATTTGTGGAAAAAGAATAATAAAATACCATTTGGCCAACAAGTTAAGTTAGAACATTATACAAAAGGAGAATTAAAAGCTGATAATTATTTAGAAGAGCAAGGCAAAGAAATGGAGAAAAAACTTGATAAAATGATTAAAAGAAGAAAATCTGAAGAACAAAAGCTCAAAGATTTAATAAAAAAAGGGAATAAAAAATGATTGAAAATATACTGGAATTAACGGGAATTATAACGGCAAATGTATGTTCTTTATTTTGCTTGGTTTTGATTATTCAAATTTATTCAAAAGCCTCAGATGCACACAATACTATAATGAAAGACTTTGATGAAATGATGAAAAATAATAAGTCGACCACTGGTTATTTAAGGGATTTAAATGAAAAATACTAACAATGACAAATGGCTTATTTCATATAATCGAGAACATGGTGATTTAAAATTAATTTCTATTAATGACTGTGATGATTTGCCTAAAATTATTAGATTAATCGAAAAAAATAAAGGCTCGAATATTACAATAACAAATTCAGTGAAAAATGGATTTCCAGTTGAAGTTTGCACAAATGAGCAAGAAATGTGGGCGTGGTAAAATGGGTCATTATTTAGGCATGACATGCGCATTAATCGCATTATATAGGTCAGCAAAACAATATAATGTTAGTATTTGGGATGTGATTTTAATTGGTACTGGACTGTTGTTATTTTTTGTTTAACTTACAAGGAGAAAAAGGATGTTTCCTGCAATTAAATTGATAGATGAAAACGACAATGGATATAGAATAACCGCACAAATGATTAGTTGTAAAATGCATTATTCTTATAACGATTGGATGGTTGTAATAGAGTTTTCAAATGGCGTTTGTAGAAGTTATTGTTTTTACAACGAAATAGATGCTTTAAAGCTTTATGATGATTTAACAGCTTGTTTTATATTCTCAAATAAAATGCACATTATTAATATTAATGATTATAATGAGCCCAGTTTTGCTGATTAGTGAGCATCAATGGCGTTTTTAACCATATGGGAATACATAGGTATAATGATATGCAAAAAAGGAACTTTAATGTGCGAAGAGTATTTATTATGTAGAAGATTTGTTTTTGCACTGTTAGCTATAAGAAAGATTAAAAGCGGGTTAAACTAGAAAAAATAAAAGGTGGCGCATCCAAGCGACTCACCCAGCAACTCGACATTGCTGAGTATATGGGGTGCGCTTTTTTCATGCAAGCAATTTTTTGCTTATTTGGAGTAAAGCTCATGTCGATAGAAAAATTAGATTTCACTCATGTAGTCCAACAAAAGATACCTTTCACTACTTTCATCAATTCCGTTTTGCAAAATATATCCGATCCAATTGCTCTTGCCATATGGGTATTTTTATCTAGTCTTCCCCCAACTTGGGAGGTTAATAAAGCACATCTAATGAAAAAGTTTGATATAGGAAGAGATAAGTTACATAAGCATATGTCCTACCTTAAAGAAGTAGATTTAATTGAATTAGTTCAAGATAGAAACAAGGACGGCACTATGGGTAATTCTCATATTATCGTAAAGCCTTATAGTTCATATTTCGACCAGTTTAACCGGTCTACTGAAAACCCGTATTCCGGCTTAACCGGCCTACTGAACAACCGGCCTACTGAAAATCCGGAGCCCGGTGAATCTGTACCTATAAAAGAAACACTAAGCTATAAAATAAATACTACTACTAGCTATCACAAAAAAATCGCAGTCCCGCCTAGTAGTAGCAGTAATAATTTATTAGGTGATTTTAAAGACGCTGAAGTAGCTAACCTTGAGATTGCTAACGATGACTACAAGAACAAACAACTAGCGGCTGAGTTTAAAGAGCAAGCGCTTAACGACAATGCTTGTATTGAGACTTACGAGCGTCGCTTTAACGGCCTTGACGTAACGCTTGAGCAACTTTACGAAGCATGCGCTGACTATTGGCGACAAACTAAGCAGCTCGTCTACAAAGACCGTTTCTTAGCGCATTTGAAACGATGTCCTGTGGATAAGTACAGAGAAATTCCTAGAGAAGGACAAGTAACCAGGGTTAATTCAGGCGTTACTCAGTCTGTTAGAGAACGAATTGAACTTAACCAAAGATTTAATGACGCTCCCAAAGAAGTTAAACAGGCGCGACGCGAAAACGGATTGAAGCAGATTAGCGGGATACTTCAATCACTTAGGGCTTAAAAATTAACGCACAAGGACTGTGCTATGAGCAGAAAAAAAGATTGGGAAGATTACAGAAAGGGCGTTAATGACATTTCAGTGCCTATTGGTGGATGGATTGATGAGTGTGCCCAAAATGAAATACATAAGTCAAAGCAGCAAGATTATATAAAATCTGCAGACGAAAGAATTGCAAAAGCGGCTATCAAGGATGATAAATGCGCTGGCTCGACAAAGAATTTAAAGACTACGTAAATAGAAAGGGACTGAAAGTTTTAAGGGATGATTACCGATTCATCGAGAAATGCATTCGTAATATGCCACAAAACGAGCAACGTTTAGTTATGAGGCGTTATTGCTCTATATGGAATAGGGTTATGGCTGAAACACAGAAAGTCGTCTTAAAACAAAACTATGGGCGTTTTAAGGCGAATTGTTATTTGAGGGAATATGCAGAAAGAATAAAATAGGGAATCCCATGGACTCCCTCATAATCAATGTATATATTCTACTTCAAAGTTCACACCTAATTCCTCAGATGAAGATAATGCATTGCATATATTGTCTATAATAATAGCCCTGCATTCTTTCCATGTTTTAACCTCATCTCCCAATTTATGCGAAACTTCTATTATTTCGCCCATTAAAAAAGCGCTTAAAATAATTGCACAAGCGCCTATTGAGTGGGCTTGAGAGCTTTCATGCTCGTCTTTTGAATTAAGACTTGTAATAATGTCTCTCATATTTTTATCAATGTAGCCTTTACTTTTTAAAACACGTTTACGAATTAAGTCATTTGTTGAATCAGTCATTGAATATTATCTCCATAATGTTATTATGTTCGCGCTTGCCGCTGCATAGACGGTCGCAAGGGTTCCTGGATAATGGCGCGGTGATTACTGATAATAATTGCTGCGTTCTAAAATATATTTTCATTTTAATCTTCTATGTAAATTTTAATTCTTTTATACGCATTGATTGCTTGTATAACGTGTTCCGCTTCCTTAACTCCCGCATCTCTTAATCCTCTAAAATAATCGATATGTTCATTGGATAAAATCAAAGGGAAATTAAAATGCTCACACAATATATTTATTAATTTCCAATCATTTAAATTTTCTCCATCCTCTTGATAGGGAAGCCATTTTAATTTATTACTCATTTTATGCTCTGTAATTCCACTTTATTACATTAATTATTGCATCGATATCTTTTACTTGAAGATTCGGCTCTTTCTTGTTGTCAGCATAGTCATAAATTTCTATCAATCCACCGCAACCAATTAAATCAGAAATAGGGATTGAAAATACTTTTCTTTTATAATAATCGTGTCGCTTTATATCTATTTCATTATCAAATGTCACGGTGTTGTCTTCAAAGTCATAGCATAGATATTCATTTTTAAAGCATTCTTGCGCGTATATTGATGCGTAATACGCCATCTGATTTATTATTGCTTGCTCTTTTAGTTCTGACAATTTCATTTTTATTTTCTCGTTAATATTAAAATTACTTTATGTTTCTAAAACTAGCTATATGTCCAGCTTGAAAACTACCGACCAGACCTTCCAAATCAATCCATTTTCTTGATTCATGAACAGATTTAACTTTGTACCACTCGCCGTTGAATAATACTTTTGTACCTGCTTGCACTCTTTTATCAAATTGTTTCATTTTTATTTCCTCGTTTGTTGTGTTTATATTTGCATTATATACCAATAATGCTTGTAGTCAATATAAATTTAACAATAAAGTTAACTTATCCACAAATTCGGTTAATAACTTAAATAACAAGTTGATAATAAGTACAAAAAAGCGTTATGATAACAACAAGATAACTAAGGATAGTTATGATTATGGCCGGAGAATGCCCTACTTGTGGTGGTACAAAAAGACTTATTGGTTTCGGTGGATTATTTGCACCCTGCCATTCTTGCGTTAATCCTAGTTCAAATAAATCAAATCAATCTGCAATATCAAGCCCTGAAGATTTCAGTCGTGAATTCGAAAAAATAAAAAAACGCGGACGGCCTGCTAAGGCTATTAATCATGGCTAAGCATCCAGGTGGTCGACCAAGCACTTATACAAAAGAATTAGCAGACGAAATATGTTGCGCCATAGCAGAGCATAATGTCGGCATAGAATCGCTATGCAACATGTTTCCTCATTGGCCTCATCATAGGACTATATTTAAATGGCTGCATCAATACGAAGAGTTCGGCCATCAATACGCGTTAGCTAAAAAAAGACAAATTGATGTATTTGTGAACGATATTAATAATCTCACCAATGAATCCCATTACTATATAGATAGCGAAGGCAATCAGCGTATAGATGCTGCTATATTGCGCACAAAAGTAGACGCAAGAAAATGGATGGCGTCTAAGCTTGTTCCTAAGGTCTATGGCGAGCGCATTAGTCAAGACACAACGGTTACAATAAAGCACGAAGATGCTTTGAAAGAGCTAGAATGACAATTAAATACGATTTTGACGAAAAAAATATCAAGAATTTAAGCTTGAAAGAATTCAACTTCATAATAATTATAAGGAAATTAAATAATGATTTGGTTCCGCGGCAAGAATAAGTTGAAATACATAATCATAAAAGAATTATATAACGAGACCATTAAAGCCAATTTCAATAATTTATTTACTACTTGCGAAGATTTGCAAACACAAATTAACCATTTAAAAAACACACGAATTGAAACCGGTAATAAAATTATTATTGATTTAATTAATGCATTCAAAGAAAGAATTGAAGCATTGGAAAAATAAAAAAGGAAGTCAGGATGACTCCACACGAAAAAGCAATACGCCAAAAACTTAAAGATAATTTCCCCCATTACGCAGAAAAATGTTTAAAAATAAGGACGAAATCAGGCAGTGTAGTACCGTTTGCGCTTAATAAAGCCCAGAAGTACATACATGCCCGTATACAAGCGCAAAAGGAAGAGCATAAGGTAGTGCGAATTATTGCGCTAAAAGGGAGACAGCAAGGATGCTCTACTCTCATCGGCGGCAGATTTTATCACATCGTCACTCATCACAGAGGCATGCAAGCATTTATATTAACTCATGCTTTAGATGCAACTCAAAATCTATACAAAATGGCTCAGAGATTTTATGAGCATACTCCGTCAATAATAAAACCAGAGGTCACGACATCAAATGCTAAAGAACTTGTTTTTGGCGGTTTGGATAGTGGTTATAAGCTTGGCACTGCTGAGAATAAGTCAGTTGGGAGGTCAAGCACTATCCAGCTACTCCACGGCTCAGAAGTTGCATTCTGGGCAAATGCCGACGAGCACGCTAAAGGAATAATGCAGGCTGTCCCGCATTTACCTGGAACAGAAATATTTCTTGAATCAACAGCAAACGGCGTCGGCAATTACTTTCATCAACAATGGCAGCGTGCCGAAGCGGGTCAGTCTGAATTTATTGCAGTCTTTGTTCCGTGGTACTGGCAAGATGAGTATGCCAAACCTGTCGAAGATGATTTTATAGCCTCAGCTGAAGAAGAGGAGTTGCGCCGACAATATAACATATCTTATCCGCAACTTAACTGGCGTCGATTTAAAATCGCTGAGCTATCAGTTTCAGGAATGAATGGCCAAAAAGCATTTATGCAAGAGTATCCTTTCAACCCAACTGAAGCGTTCCAGCTAACCGGTGAAGATTGTTATATAGAAACTGATTGCGTCATGAAGGCGAGAAAATGCAATGCAGAACAATATGGTCCTCTATACATCGGCGTAGACCCTGCGCGCTTTGGCGATGATAGAACATCGATTATAAGGCGAAAGGGACGTGTCGCATTTAATCTACAGTCTTACGTTAAGCGCGATACAATGGAAGTGACAGGACTTGTTGTTCGTATAATTCAGACAGAAAACCCTGACAAAGTATTTGTTGATGTCGGCGGACTAGGTGCTGGTGTCGTCGATAGACTAAATGAGCTAGGCTATAAACACTTAGTTGTTCCTGTAAACTCGGGTAGAAAGCCTTTGGATGCTAATCGCTATACAAATAAGCGCACTGAAATGTGGGGAGAAATGAAACAATGGCTACTAGATGAGCCTTCACAAATTCCTGACAGCGACACACTCCATGCCGACCTCTGTGGCGTTAAATATAGGTATGATTCTAATACTAGATTGACATTAGAAAAGAAAGAAGACATGAAAAAGCGCGGTGTACGCTCAAGCGATGAGGCGGACGCATTAGCTTTAACGTTCGCATATCCCGCAAAACTAAATCAGATAGATAGTAAATCAACCAGCATTGCTGCTAAAATAATGAAAACTCAGGATGAGTATTTTAAAGCGAAGGAAAGCTTATATCATGACGCTGATTATTAAGTCTGCCGAAACTAATTTGGCAAGAATCAAAGAAAACATATCTAAATCTCATCTTTATTTTAAAGAAAACTCACGTCGTTATCATGAATATCGCAAGTATTGCTATAAAACAACGGTTAACGAACAACAAAAGGCACTATTACATCGCCAGCACAAGCCTGTGGTTGAGTTTAATATAGTTGAGTCGTATGTTAGCCGCTTATTAGGCGAGTTCGCAAAGCATGAGCCTTCTATTGAGGCCACGCCATCCGAAGGGAATCCAGTACCGCGTGAAGTAATAGATATTGTCGAAGGGCACATACGTCACATACTTTATGAAGCGAACAAACAGAACTTTGCCTACGAAGTTTATAAGGATTTATTAACCGGCGGATTCTCTGTTGCAAAAGTCTATACAGATTATGCAAGTCCCATGTCGATGGAGCAAAACATCTATTTAAAGCGCGCCTTTGACGTAACAATGTGTGGCTTTGACCCAATGGCTCGTAATGCTGCTAAGGGTGACGGAAATTGGGCATTTGAAATATATCCCATGACAGTTGATGATTTTCATAGCCAATACCCAAAGGTTAGCTTATCAAACATAAGTTACACAAAAGAAATTGAAGGCTTTAACTGGTCATACAAAGATGCGAAAGAACAAAAGACTATTCTTGTTGCAGAATATTACGAAAAGAAAAAGCGTCGCGTAAAGATAATGAAGTTAGCTAATGGTCGCGTAATCACGGAAAAGAATTACGAGAAACTTAAAGAATACTGGGAAAAAGAACAAATAATAGAACAGTTTCCATCTGTCTTAGGCAAGGCACGCTGGACAGAGCTAGAGAAAGTAGTGCGCTATACGTTAATAGAGTCACAGATTATTGAAGAAGTGCAAACAGATTATAGTTATCTGCCTTATGTTTTCTTCGATGGCAACTCAGTTGTATTAACGCAAGATAATTCAAATACAACCTACCTAATGACGCGCCCCTACATATACAACGCTAAAGGCGCGCAAGACTTAAAGAACTTTGCTGGCCAGTCTTGGGCTAATTATTTAGAGAATCTTATTCAGCATAAATTCATAATAATGAAAGAAGCGTTACCTCAAGAAGAAGATTACTTAAAAGCACTTACTAATATTCAACAAGCATCGACAATAGTGGTTAATGCTTATAGCGAGAATAATCCAGACAAACCAATACCTACCCCTATTCGAGAAGTTGTTAATGCACCTGCGCCGCCTGAAATAATGAATGCATTTCAAATGACAGAGGCTACTACCCAAACAATTTTAGGCTCCTATGCCTCAAACTTAGGGAAAAATGACAATGACTTATCTGGTAAAGCTGTTATTGAGAGTGCATCAGTTGGTAATTCAGCAGCAATGCCTTATGTCGTGGGTTTTCTGCAATCATTGGCTCATGTTGCTAATATCATTGTCGATTTAATGCCGAAGTACATCATTGGCAAACGCAGTATTTCAGTAGTTAACATGAAAGGCGAGAAAGAATCACAAAAGATAAATCAAGACGGTGCGCCTTATCTTGACTATGATGAACGTGCTATTCACGTCAATATTGAGCCTGGCGTTAACTTCCAAGTTCAGAAAAACCAAGCGTTAACACAGATTATCGCTTTAATGGGCGTATCCGAAGAGTTTAATAAGTTCATGAACTCAGCACAAGGATTGCCAATACTTGTTAAAAACTTAACGGTTCATGGCGCTGATGAGCTCGAAGAAGCAATCCCGCAATGGCTTGAGCAACAGCAACAAGAACAGCAGCAACAAATGCAAATGGCGCAACAAATGTCTATGCAACAGCCACAAATGATAAGGGCGCAAGCTGAAATTCAAAAAGTACAGCATTCAATAGAGCAAGACCAAATAGAAAATCAATTCGAGATTGCAAGATTAGCCATTGATAAAGAGCTCGCAGACGCAGAAATATTAACCGCAGAATCAAAAGTAACTCAATCGCAAATAGACAGCGCTGTACGACTTGAAGAGGCGCAAACGTCGGAAGTAAATCATGCTCTAGAAACAGCGGCTAAAATGGCTGAAATCAAAGACCGCGAGCATGCTAGAGAAATGGATCATCATGGAAGTATTAGAGAGTCCGTTAAATTACATCATGCAATTAACAGCTCAAAAGAAGAAAATAAAAATGAACAATAGCGGAGATTGCAAAGTAATGGAGTGTTATGGCAAGCATCATGCAAAAGGCTATTGCGCAAAACATTATATGCGCTATCACCGCCATAAAGACACATAAATTGTAAATAAGAGCGGAAGAAAGCCTTTACCACACTGTCGGATAGTAAGGCTTAAATTTGTAACTAAGGAGAATATAAAGCATGAAGCAATTTGATTTGGACGAAGAAGTTTGGGTTGTTCCACCGACTGAATACAAGATTATTAAAAGTCTTATAAAAAGAATTTATATAAAAAGTTATTTAATTAGAAATTATAAATATCATTTGGCTCCATGCTGCATATTTAAAACAAAAAATGAAGCGATTGATTGCCTCATAGCGCGACTTAATGTGTTGCGAGATAGAAGCTATAAAGTTAATGAAGTTGGTGAAAAAAGACATGGAAAGAATAAAAAACATGAAAAAGAACTTTATAGCCTATTCATGGCCAGCTAATTATGAAAAAAGAATATATCAATAAAGGCAAAATATGCAGTGCTCATGAATGCGATAGAGCGGCTTATGCTCGTGGCTATTGTATTAAACATTATGAACGATGGCGAATTCATGGCGATATAAATGTTAATTATCACCGTAGATATAGAAAGCCCAATATAAACTTTGTATTCGATTTAATGGAATCAAAATTTAGACGCTCATATGATGAGACTAACTTTTTAAGACTTATGCTAGAAGAGGCTTATGGGTCTAATGAATGTGAAAATGTTTATAAAGGAAAGGCATTAGTAATTGAAGATATAGCTCATGATGCCGAATGGTACGATTATAGAATTAAAGATAGGTATTATGCATAAATAAGGACATTAAAATGACTAAATATAATCCAACATTGAGAGACTTAGAACAGCCGGGCGGCATTGAAAAGCTTGAACGAGACGGCTTTAGCAATGAACAAATACATAAAGAAATGTATAGACAGACAGAGGGTGCATCGCAGCAGTATCGCACTCGGTTAATGGAACAACTTTATATAAGAGAAAAGTCAAAGTAAGAGGGATTGCTATGGCCAACAGAGAAAAGATTTCTGAAAAAATGGAACAAAAATTTCATGAAAGACTTGCTGAAACATTATATAGTAACAATACAAAAGCAAAAAGAGCGTTAGGGTTTGAGCGTTCCAGAAGAAAACTTACGAATAAGGATATTTACCATGCTTATGCATATAATTGGAACACAATTGATCAAGATGATTGAGCAAGAATTAATCAATCACTCGCCTGAAATACAAGATTTAATAATTATTGAAATTAGTGTTTTTGCTAAAAAGCTAAAGGCATTGGTTGATTCTAAAATGGTTAAAGGAGCGTAAGTGTGGGTCTCGAATTAAGAAAACAACAAAAAAATATAACAATAGCATTAATGGAGTTTGTCGATAGATTGCCCTTCGCAAATTTCGCACGTGTTGAGCATATGTATGAAAATATTACTATTGATATAATTGCTTTATGTCTTAACAATATGCAAAGTGAAACTGATGAAAAAATAGATAATCGTTTAAAAAAAGAATATATAAGTCGCATAATAAAAATTATCAACAAGTATATTTTAGAACCCCAAGTAGAAAATTAAGGAATTAATCATGGCTGAGAAATGGATTTCCGGTGCAATAAAGAAACCAGGAGCGCTTAGAAAGAGTCTTGACGTTAAGAAAGGCGAAAACATTCCAGAGAAGAAACTAGAAAAGGCAGAACATTCAAAGAATCCAACAACCAGAAAACGAGCAGTCCTGGCGGAAACTCTTAAAAAGATGCACAAAAAATAATAAATTATAAACAGGGAGAATATTATGTTTGGAAACAAAGTAAGTAATTTAGGCATGAAAACTGCTACTGAAAAAGAGTTTAAAGAGAAATCTAAAGGCTATTTGAAGGAAGCTAAAGAAACCAAGAAGCCTAATTGCAACGGTACTATTGGCAAACGAACTGGTTTCTAATTAGGAGATAATTATTATGACAGACATGAAAGATATGAAAGGCATGAAAAAAATGGGAAAAATGGAAAAGATGCCCAAGAAAAATAAGGAAATGAAGCATGATGACGCTATGCAAGATAAAAAAATGGTTAAAAAAATGGTTAAAAAGGATAGTCTTAAGTAAGGACTGTTGCCATGACGATGATACAGCTAAATCCCGCGTTGCCAATAAGCTGTCCAAAAGGTGATGGATATGCCCATGCACTTATTGATTATGGTATAGAAGAAAATTTATACTGGGTGATATTCATAACGCAAACTGGAGAATGCTGGACTTATGCCAATCCTGAAGTAAGAGCTGTTAAAAATATCACCATTAATCGAGTGCTTCTTGGCGTTAAAAAAGAGACATAAAATAGATTAAAAATAAGTAAATTTAAATATCTCATCTACCATGACGTAGAAGGAGTACTCGGGTTCCTTACGGGGTTCCCAGCGAATCTTTATCTATGCGCATAGGTAGAGTTGACAGCCGGAAAGACGGCGCTTGAAGTGTAGTTTAACTGGCAAAACACTGTGCTTAGGTACTGGTATCTTGGTTCAATTCCAGGCGCTTCTTTTATCTCATCTACCTACGGTAGAAAGAGTTAAGCAACTGCTATGCCAGTGCTTCGTTTCTTGAGGATTAAAAATGATTGGAACAAAATTACATTGGGTAGAAATTAGAATCGGCGAAGGCTCAATACAAGCAACATTTGGTGGCCGTGACTTTGTGCCAAATTCGCCGATTGAAGAATGGCCTTGGTTTCGCGTTATTGGCGAAAGTAAAGACAAATCAATTGATGAAATTATAGAAAAGCTTCAAAGTTTAAAAGATAGTTTCTTACTTACCCAGGTAGAAAGAGTTGAGCAATAGCTATAGCTGCGTTTTATATTTGAGGGATTTATGAAGTTAAAAAAAATAAATATAGAAGATATATATATGGAAGAATTTGCCGACCTTCTGGACATTGTTAATAAATGTATAGAAGGTATTATAAATGCAGCTAATCCAAGGGATTATAAAGACAATCATGATTTTTTTATAAGCATGGTTTTAACAGCCCCAGCTATGATTTCGGCTTCTATTATTGAAAAAATTAGAGGAACTTTCCATTTAAATATTGATGAAGTTTCAGAAGCATTCATTGAAAGAACAAAATTAGCTTTGTCGTGGGAAATACATAAATCAAAACTTAGAGAACCTGGAATTAATTAGTTTTTTTCCTAATGGCAAAGGATATAGAAGATGAAAAGGTGATGAATGACTTCACGAAAGAACAGCTCTTGATAATATTGTTGGATTTAGAGAATAAAAACCCAAATCCAACATCCAAAGTTCAGGTTATTTTAAATAAAATAAAATCCATGATTGATAACTATGAAAATCCCTCTATTAAAATAAAAGTATTTACAGAAGGATGTGGAGGCGGAAAAAATGACCAATCATGAAAAAGCAGCTAACATCATAGCCTTCTTTGCCATCATGTTCGCAGAAGATTCGGACGCCTGGGAGGCGGTTATGGAGCTTAACCCAAATTACATAATAGAAAAGTTTGAACGATATGTGTTGTCGATGAAAGTTGAATACCCTTGGGGAATGCATCCATCATTAAGAAGCCACAGGTTTCACGCTTATGTCGATAAATGGGAATTGGATTTAAAAAATGAGGAAGAATAAATAATGAACCAAGATGAAAAGGAATTCATAAATAAGTCTGTTGATTATTTTTTAGAAGGAATTATGAAATTGAAAAAAATCATACTTGTTATTCTATGCGTTATGTTAGGTTCTTGTACGAATCCTTATGAGGCTAAAAAAGCAGTAGCAGCAATGGGATTTACAGATATTCAAACAGGTGAATACAAATGGTTTGCTTGTAGTGAAGATGATTTTTACCACACAATGTTTACAGCCCGAAATCCTCAAGGTGAAATTGTAAACGGTGTAGTTTGTACAGGATTATTATTTAAAAGCAGTACCGTTAGATTCTAGTCTCTTACCTATCGGTAAGTTATGTATATAGAGCATCACTGAGTCAGCATAGCGAATCGGTGCATTATTTGGGATATTTATGAATGACTTCACGAAAGAAGAGCTAGAATATATCTGGAATTATATATTCAAAGGCGCCGCACTTATCAGACTGGATAGTCATGAACAGTTAAAAGACAAAATCCAATCCATGATTGATAACTATTGCGAGAAAACAAATGATAATCAGTGAAAAACAATTCTTGCAATTGATTGAACTTGTAAAGTTGTATTCTCGTGAAATTAAGTTAAAAGACCCTGAACTGGCAAAACCAATTGATGAATTTATTGACATCATCATTAACCAACAATCCGAAGGAGTAATGATAGCTATAAAAACATGGCTTGAATTTGCCATAAAAAACTAGAAAGAATTAGAAATAGAACAAAGAGGGCTTCCATTCCCTGATTGGAATAATGGCTACCTTGAAGCTCTAAACGACATAAAAAAAATTGTCGATGAATTTGTGGAACTTCAAGTTTAAACAAAGTAGAAACAAAAACAAGGCGAAACTTAAATGAATTATGAAATTCCAGGAAAAGAATTGGCTTTATTTAATTTGGCTTTTACAAGTGATGCATCAATTGAATCCGCTTCAAAAATTATTTCCAAGACGGTAGAAAATAAAATTGAAGAAATAAATTTTAATAAAAAAAACTGGGTAGTTTATGTAATAGTAAAAGAATTAGGAGAATAATATGCCACTTAAAAAAGGTAAATCAAAAAAGGTTATAAGCGAAAATATTGCTGAATTAACATCTACAGGAAAATACCCACAAAAGCAAGCTGTAGCCATCGCATACTCAGAAGCGGGCGAAGCAAAAAAGCATAAGAAAAAGGCTAAGTATTAATAACATTGACATATTTTAACACTATGTAATAATGTAACAATTACGGAGCTATCCGAGGACAAAATAGCCGTCTCGTTCTAACGTTAAAGAATGTTTCACGGTGACGCGAAAAAATAGTCAGGACATAAGGATTTGACAATGACTGTTGGAGAAATTGAACCAAATCAGGATGATTTGGCGTATGGAGAGCCACAAGCTCAGGATGCAATTGAGATTGAAGACGATCAAAAGCCTACGTTTAATAAACGACAGGTTTCCGACGTAGTCAAACGAGAACGCGATAGAGCTTATGAAAAGGGACGAAAGGAAGCGATGATGCAAATGCAGCAGCAACAGGACGTTGCACAAACAGCACCACAACAACAAGCTGTTCAACAGCAACCAATGCAGCAACAAGGTTTAGGCGGTATGCCGCAATTAAGCCAAGAAGATGTGCAAAGGATGATTGCAGAACAAGCTCCCCAAGCTCTTCAAGCGCAATTTCAGCAACTTAAGCAAGACCACTTAATCAATACATTTGTGGGAAAGATGCAAGTCGCTGAACAAAAATATCCTGGTTTAGAAGCAGAACTCAATCAACTTAATTATAACGACCCAAGAATGCATGCTTTTATCGAGATGGCCAATTCATTTGATAATACTGGCGAGATTATGAAGGAAGTCATAGACAATCCTCATAAATTAACAGCCATATTAGCGGATGTTAGAGACCAACCCTATATAGCACAAAAACAAATGCAATCTTTGTCGAAATCAATTAAGCAAAATGAAGACGCTAAAGTTCAAGATTCGCAAGCGCGTGACCCAATGAGTCAACTCAAATCCTCATCAACTGCATCCGTAGATGACAGTCAGATGAGTGTGAGTGACTACCAAAAGATGTTTAAAAATAGGCGCTAAACTTATTTGATTGTTGTCTCCGAAAAAATGGACTTTGGAGAACAACATGGCTGGCTCAACACCTATTAACATTTTGCAAACCGTGCAAACTTATCAAAAAGCTGAACTTGCATGGTTATTAAATGAATTCGTTGGTATTAACATTACCAATAAAAAATTCCGTAATTTCAACGACTTAGTCGCAAATTTGGGCGATACGGTCACTTTTGATACAACTCCTCGGTATATTTCTTACGCAGGTTTAGTAATTACTGAACAACCATCAGTACAACGTGTTCAATCATTGGTTTGCTCACAAGCCGCAAACGTCGCAGCAGCTTACACCGACCAACAATTTATCTTTAACGTACGTGAGTACATGGATAGATTCGGAATGTCAGCAATGAAAGAACTAGGTTCAATCATAGAAGCAGATATCCTTAAAAACTTTGTATCTGGCGTTGTTATTAACGACCCACAAAATCCAAACTTTCAGTCACCACAAATTAACTCAGGCCCATTTAGGTTTTTTGGTAATGCTGTGACACCAATCAATAGCTATACCCAGCTAGCTCAGGCTGTCGCTAATTTTGAAGACTTTGGCGCTGCTAAACATGATATGTGCTCAATTCTTCCTGTTGCTAACATTCCCGCGATTATAGGAACTGGTTTAAACCAATTTGCTATCAATCGTAACAATGAAGATGCATATAGCTGGGAATTAGGTCGATTTGCTAATACAGAATGGTATCAATCAAACCTTCTGCCTTTGCATATTTCTGGAACTATTGGCAATACTGCCGCTCCTAATAACGTAATGACAGTAGTATCTACTAACGATCCAACTGGTCAAAACGTTACTGCCATAAGTTTCACTGAGCCTACTGGCGGAACCGATGCAAACGCAATTAAAGCCGGAGATTTATTCCAGTTTAACGATGGCGTATCAGGGCAGCCAAATATGCGCTTCTTAACCTTCATCGGCCATCAACCCACACAGCAACCTGTTCAGTTTAGAGCGATTGCAAATGCGGCCACTGTAGGCGGTGCTGTGACGGTTCAAATTCAGACAATTAATAGTGTAGGTTTGGTTTCTGCTCAGAATCAAAATCAAAACATTAATAATGCCATTGCAGCTGGAATGACTGTAACACCACTTCCTTCGCATCGTGCAGGGATTTTGATGTCTGGCGATCAATTTTATCTCGCTATGCCGACTTTGCCAGATGAATCACCTTTCACTACTGTAAACATGAGAGACCAAGATAGTGGGGCTGCAATTCGTCATTATTTTGGTAGCCAATTTGGTCTGAACAACCGCGCTTACGTAAGGGATTCTATCTGGGGATCAACGTTAGTAGCTGAAAACTCTATGCGCCTTGCCTTCCCAATGTAATGCATGAATAGCCCCAGAAATGGGGCATTTACTAACTGATTATAAGGATATTAATCATGCCAGTACCAAATATACCAATGACCTATAAACAATATGGTCAAGTACCATTTTTCTACATCAATGGATTACAAATTTCAAATGATGCAACAACACCAAACTCCTTGCTTGATATCGCAATTGGTACTTGTTTAGATTCAAGTGAAACTTATCAAATGGATTTATTAACACCTTGCGTGATTAATTCAGCCAATAAGGGTTTAAATGGCATTGATATAGGCACTATTGCTGCAAGTACTGTTTACTCAGTCTATTTGGTTAGTGACCCCGTTACCTACCTCCCAACAGGTGCGATGATTTCTGTTGCGAATGGCGTTACTACATTCCCTTACATGCCTTTCGGGTATAGCGCTTATCGACGTATTGGATTTGTTACTACTGATGCGAGCTCTCATTTCCTAAAAGGATACTGGACTGATGACAGCAGTTCATCACGGCTGTTTATGTATGATGCACCGCAAGCGTCAAATATTACCGCTGGTGCTTCTGCAAGCTATGTTCCTGCTAACTTGATTCACTTGGTTCCTAACTTAAACAACGTACCTGTGTGGATTTATAGTGTGTTCACACCAGGTGCAGCTAGTGACACGTTAAAAATGCAACCAGCAAATGCGACTGGAGACGCTGTAACAATAACGGCTCAAGTTACGTCGGTTGTTGTTACTAGCAATAGTTTAGTGTTGTCGCAACCTGTAAGCATAAGCAGCGTAATATCGCCAGCCATTAACTATAAAGTGTCAGGAACCGATACAGTTGCTATTGATGTTGCGGGTTACCAATTTACTCTGTAATTGCATAAGGATTTGCAATCATGGCTTATACAGCGCTTCAGTTGATTACAAGGGCGTTTTACTTATCACAAGTTGTAAGCCGTGATTTGCAAGTTCCTAATTCAAGTCAGATTACAGACGGCTTATACTTATTAAATGCTATATTAGATTATAAGAAATCAGATTTAAGGTTAATCCCTTATTTTACATTCTATGAATTTGATACCGTTTTAAACCAAGAACTTTATTTCATACCTAATCTTCTATTAATAGACACTATCACTTTTAATATTGGTGATGTTCGCTATAGCATGTATGAAACTACGCGCTACGAATATTTTGGTACACCTCGTGTAGATAATATATCCAACCTTCCATTCAGCTATCGAGCAGAACGTGTATTGAATGGTATGAATGTTTACATGTACTTTTTGCCTGGCGGGATATACCAGGTTAAGTTGCAAGGAAAATTTGGTTTAGAGGATGTAGCTTTAAATACGGATATGTCTCTTACCTATGACCCTTACTATATTGAATATTTGCGCTATGAATTAGCCAATTATATATGTTCTGAATGGGGCGCCACATTCCCAGACCAGGCGATGAAAAAATATGAAGAGATACGTAAAAAGCTTATGGAAGTCAGCCCTAAAGACTTGGCTTTGCGTGGTCAATCATACTTTGACGGACAGTATCCGATAGATTGGCAGTATATCAATATTGGTACTGGGTGGTTGCCGTTCTAACAATTTGCTTTATTTTTGACCTGGTTGTAATGCATATGCAATGCATATATAATATTGCATATCATTCATAGGGGGAAATAAATGAAAGAAAGTGCTGTGAATAAAAGTATCAGAATGTTTTCAAGGACTATAGATTGCGTTGAAAGATTGCGTGAAATAATTCATTCACCTAGTTTTTCAGATACCGTTAAAAGTTCAATTGAAGTTTTTGATATGCTAATAAATTCAGTTGAAAAAGGTGATAAAATTTTAATTGAAGATAAAAATGGCAAACAGCGTCAAATTCTAATCTATGGGGTTTCTAGATAATGAGTTTAGAAAATGATGACATATTGACTGAAAGTAAAATTTATAATGAACAAGAAGTTACCCCGAAAGATTTGTTACGGTTTGCAAAATTGATTTTGGCGGCTATTGCTGGATTATTTATTTTAGGCATGTTTTGCCAATTAATTACTCAAGACAAAATCATATTTGAATCATGCAAAATGATTTTGCCGCCTGTAGCAACATTAGTAATTGGATTTTATTTCGGAAAGAGCAATTAGATGGTGACAAATTGTCACCGACTGAATAGCCAACATGCAAAGATAACGAAAGATGATTTATATGTAGATAAGTATGAAGCTTATTTATTATTATCTAATAATGGGTTCTAAAGTACAAACGAAACGGAATAGTTACAACCATTTCGAGGAGATCCGCGAAATGGTCAGAAAATAGTTAACGTTTTATAAAACGTAACAGATTAAATTTAACAAGGACGTTAAATGCCCGCACCTTATGCGAGACAAGAAATACAAGAGGTACCGCTTAAGATAGTGGGAGGAACTCATTACGGTCGTTATCCTAAAACTAGCGTTGAAGAATCTTGGAACATGATTGTCTCAGACAACACGCTTGTCGATTATGCCGGATATAAAAACGTTCTTTCAATTGCCACAAATGGTCAAGGCAGAGGGCTTTATTCATCAACTGTTGCTGAAATAATGCTTGCTGTTGTAGGTAATCAGATTTATACAATTAATAATCTATTACAAAAGAAATTTATAGCAACAATTGCGACTACTGTTGGCGAAGTCTATATAGCTGAGAATAATAAAGGACAATTAGCTGTAACAGATGGCGTTAATATATATATTTATAATTATTTAACGACATCATTTACTGTTGTCACAGGCGCTTCATTAACAGCAACATTCGGATTTATGGTTTCACCTGGCTATATATCATTTCAAAATGGTCGATTCATTCTCGCATGTCTTGGCACGGTTAACTGGATATTATCAGCTTTCAATGATGGTACAACATGGCCAACAACTGCAAACTCAATAGGCCAGCTACAAACAAAGCCTGATACAGTACAAGCAGCGGTTCCATTTCCAGGACGAGGAAATCTTCTTTTTCTATTCGGCTCAAACGTCGTAGAAGCGTGGACAGATGTAGGAGCGGCATTATTCCCTTATCAGAGAAATAACTCGTTTAACATCGACTATGGCTGTTTAAACGCATCTTCTATAGCTGACCTAGGAGACAAGATTGTATGGCTAGGTGCAAATGAAAATAGTGGTCCTGTAATCATGGTTTCTGATGGCAATACTATTCGGGAAATCTCAACGGATGGACTCGATTTTAAATTCTCTCAATTAACAAATCCCACTGATTGCGTCGGGTTTTTAATAAAACTAGATGGCCATTTAATATATCAATTTACTTTTAAGACAGATAATTTATCTTACCTATATGATTTTGACAGTCAGATGTTTTTTACCGTAAGCGATGAGAATCTTAATTATCATGTGGCTAGGAAAATAGTATTTTTCAATAACCAATATTTTTTTGTGAGTTTTAATGATGGAAACTTATATGAGTTTGGCACTCAGTTTACTAATTATCAGTATGCTGCTACAACTGTTCGAGAAATTCCAAGAATTAGAATTTGCCCGCCAATAAGATTGCCTTCGCAGCTTTATTTCATCATAAAATCTTTAGGCTTTACTATTGAAAATGGCCAGCCGAATAATATACAAAAGTTTTTCTTTTATGCTGGCCAGCCAATTATCCTAGGAACTGAGGATTTTAACGAAATAGCCACTGAAAATGGGATTGCTATTGGACTAGACCAAAAGTATCAAACAGGCGTTACAGAGGTAGATGTAGCGTCAGAAGCTGTTGATTTGTCTATATCTAGGGATGGTGGCGAAAATTTCAACAATCAGCTACGTCTAAATATGAATCCCACAGGCAATAGAAAATCACGTTTTATTTATCAACGGCTTGGCATAGCAAATGATAGTACAGTCATGTTGCAGTTCTGGGGATTTGGGCGATTTGTGGTCTTTGATGGCGTTGTGGAGATATACCAATGAATATTCCTAACTTACCACCCGTTTCTAAAACAATCGATGAGAACGGATATAGAACGCCAGTAGAACAAGTATTTATGCAGCAGCTAATTACTGAGTTACAAAAAGGAGCGGGTACAGAAGGTTTGGTTGCGCCAACACAATTAAACGAAGCCGCACCCAATAATTTCGTGACTCAAATTCAAAATCATCAAAACGGTCAAAATGAATTTACTTGTCAACTTGGTACTATACTTTATGTCATCCCTAATCCTGCTGATTACACGCAAGACAAAGTTATGATAGCGGTAAGAAATGACAATACATATCCTGCTACTGCTCCAATATTTAAGACAGTAACTTTGACTTAATATATAATAAATAAAACAGTCACATTGACGTGACAATGAGGTTAATATGGACGTTAACAACTTATTTAAAAATCTATCAGTAGGCGGCGGACTAGGTTCTGCTGTTGGCGGATTAGCAGGTTTATTCGGCAATAAAGGAAGTAAAAATAATCCTGGAGCCGCTGCAAATCAATATCTAAATCAGATTCCAGGCGCTATAAATCCTTATTTTCAGCCCTATATTAATGCAGGTCAGCAAACATCGCCTCAATTACAGCAACTCTATTCACAACTTAGTAGCTCACCAGGTAATTTCTATAATTGGCTTGGCACTGGTTACCATGAATCTCCAGGCTATCAATTTAAACTTCAGCAAGGTTTGGGCGCTGCTGGCAATGCGGCTGCGGCAGGTGGCTTTCTTGGCACTCCAATGCACCAACAAAACGCCACTCAAATTGCAGAAGGATATGCCAACCAAGATTTTAACGATTATCTTAATCAAGTTCTTGGATTGTTCCAAGGTGGTATTGCAGGACAAGAGGGAATAGCAAATAAAGGTTATGGAGCTAGCCAGCGTTATGGTGAGAATCTAGGCAATGTATTAGGTCAACAAGCACAATATGGCTATGCAGGGAAAGCAGGTGAAAACCAAGGTAAAACTCAAAATTGGGCTAATATAGTTGGCGGTCTTTCTCAAGCTGCACCTTGGTTATTTGGAGGTTAAACATGGCTCTTAATTTACCAGGTGTTCCATTTAAACTTAATACCGCAGATGTTGGAGCCCCAGACTTACAAGCCGCTATGCAGCAAGGGTTTAAAACAAATCTTTTAGCTGGACAAACAGCTTATGCGCCAAAAACAATGGCTGAAAATCTTTTGGCATCACAATTGCAGAATAAAATTCGTAATGCTCAGGCTAAATATGCTGAACCATTAGCACAGGCGGCATTAGGATTAAAACAAGCTGAATTAGGATTATCTCCACTTAAAAGACAGTTGCTGGAATCGCAAATAGCAAGACAACAGAAATTAGCAAATGATCCATTTGCAGGTCATATACCTACAGGAACTGTTGGTCAATCGTTAATGCTTGAGCAAGTAAAACAAAAATATGGAGAAGAAAGCCCAGTTTATTTAGATGCAAAAGAAGCCGTGGAATTACAACGAGATAAAGATAGGCAGTTAAATGCATATAGAAAAAGCCTTGGAGAAACAGCTGGAAAACGTTCGTCAACTGGATTAGGAAAGTCACAACAAGAATTAGCAGAAGTTGAACAAGGGTTTTTGCCAGGAACTAATGGCCAGGTTCAATTATCTCCTCAACAACAGGAAGAATTAGCAGGTCAATATCAGCTGAAAATACAGAAAGAAATATCTGATGTTGATACCAGAAAACGCACATTGTTTGCTTCTAACATTGATAAGACACTCGATTCAATTAACGTTAAAGATTTAACTCAATTTGGTGGCTTGCAGGGTGGTATAGCTAAAAAAATAAATGAAGGACTTGCATTAACAAGCAGAGAAACGCAGGCATATAGAGATTTTCAAAAATCATTAATTGGCGCAAAAACACTTACAAAACAAATAAGACAATTTTATGGTGATTCAATTACACCACAGATTCAGGAACAATTAGGTCAATTAACAAATCCTGCTTCATGGACTAATAATCCTAGAATTGCCGAGGAAAATTTTAATCAATTTGCAAAAATATTGAAAAATGAAACTAAAACTTTTAGAACTTCTACGCAAAATAGATCTGAATATCAAGGAAACCAGATAAACAAAAAGATTAAAAAATATAATCTTGAAACAGGGAAATTTGAATAATGGCTCAACAAATTGAATTATCAAATGGTGAAATATTAGAATTTCCTGACGAAATGACAGATATTCAAATTCATAATGCTATACAAAAAGAATATGGCATTAATAAAAATAATAAGGAACAAGGATTTTTTAATAAACTACCTCGCAATATTGGCGCAGGTTTTTTAGAAGGAATAAGAGGAATAGGAAATTTTCCACATGCTCTTCATTTACCTAATGCGCCTTATTTTGAAGAAACTGATTTTCCTAAAATGCTTGGATTGACTGGGGCGGCATCATTGTCAGATAAACTTATTAGAGGACTTGCTCAATTTGCTCCAGCTCTTATTGCTCCTGAGGCAGAATTGGGATCTGCTGGTGAAGCTATAAGCAAAATTCCAAAATTAGGTCAATTTTTAAAATCAGCTACTTCTCAAGCAATCCCTCAAGCTGCTTATGGAGCGACTCAAAATGAGAATCCATTATTGGGTGCGGCCGAAGGAGGGATTGGAGGAGCTATTGGATCAGGAATAGGTGGTTTGGCTGAGAAAACCATTAATGCATTGCGTCCATCTAAATTATTGCGAGGTAATTTAACACCTAAGCAGTTGGCGAGAAACATTGAAGTAACTAAAGGAACTGAAACTGGCTTAGGTAATATTATTGATAATCCAGCGTTAAAAAGATTACAGGAAAATATTCTGCCCAATATTATTGGATCAGGTGCTGAAAATACTTTACAAAAGATTGGCAATCAATTAATTGATAAAGGAGATGCAATATTAAATAGACTTACTAGAGGTGAAAGCACTGCTGATTATGGTGTAAAAATTCAGGAAGCATTAAAAAAGGCTTCAAATGAAGCAAATGAGGCCAAAAATATAAGTTACGGCAAACTTAATAAGTTGGCTGAAAAACATGGTGTAAAAATTGGAAGAACTAATTTTCAAAATACTGCTAAATCAATTATTAATGAAATTAATGAAAGCAAAGAATTAAAACAAGAATTTGGAAAGGATTTATACAATAAAATAAAAGGATATTCTGTTAATAAAAGTGAAAATAATTTAAAAAGGACAAACATTTTCAAAGGATTGCTTGGTGATAAAGCAAATGAACTTTATTTGTCAGGAAAATCATATGAATCAAAACTTCTTGGCGATCTTAAAAATTCACTCGAAAAGGATACAGAAGAAGCCTTTGAAAAATCAAATAATCCTGAACTGAAGAATCAATATATAAAAACACAAAAAGAATATAAAGAAAATTACGCACCCTTTTTAGATAAAGATATAATCAAATTTACTCGGCAAGGCGGCGATCCTGATTTAATTCTTACTCATTTTCTTCGTGGTGGAAAGGCTGAGCGGGCGCTGCTTCTAAATAAATTAAAAAGTAAAATGCCAAAATCCCAAGAAGAGTTACTTTCATCTGCTTATTTCTCCAAAGCGGTTAATGATCAAGGAAAGGTTGACCCGCTCAAATTTAGAACATTATACAACAAATTAGGTAAAAATCAAAAAAATGTATTATTGGGTGAAGGTGAACTACGTAAAACAATAAAAAATTATTCAGATTTGGTGGGAAAAAATACTGAGGCTTTTAATTTGCTATTTAATCCTAAGACAGGGGCTAGAAATAGTGATTTATTAACAAAAGCAGGACAGATTGGAAGTTCTATAGGAGCAGGTTTACCGGGGTTAGGCGCAAACATTGCATTATCTCTAGGAGCTAAAGGCGCTAATAAACTACTAACAAATCCTGGAATAAGAGAAAAATTAGTTGAAGGAATGATAAAGAATAAAAAAATAGAACTACCCAAAACTAAGTCTGGATTATCTAAAATAGGAAGCTTGGAAGCTCAAAGACAGGATAGAGAACACAAGCCATTGGAAATAGAACTAGTAAAAAAATATAATCAAACCAAATGAAAATGATGCAATATGATAGGTAGAATAATTGATGTAACGCCTATTCCTATTACCCAATGAATTAAATTTCTAACTTCTTTGATTTCTTCTTTAAGTTCCTTGCGGACATCTCTTATTTCTTCTTTTAAATCTATATATTTATTTTCAGTAGAACGTATTCTAACTTCATGATCGATATAGAATTCTGTATTATTATTAGGCATCATTGCATCCACAGCATTTTTTTAAATCTAATAAAAAACATACTAAACCTAGAAAAATAAAAACATTTAAAATCATAATAAACTTTCCTCATCCTAAACAAGTGCAAAAAAAATAACACATGCAATAACAAATAATATACCCATTAATTAAAACCTCAAACCAAATGAAAATGATGCAATATGATTGGAATAATTATTGATCCAACGCCTATTCCTATTATCCAATGAAGAAGATTTCTTACTTCTTTTATTTCTTCCTTTAATTCTACGTATTTATTTTCAGTAGAACGTATTCTAACTTCATGATCAATGTAAAACTCTGTTTGATTAGATGACATTATGAACAACCTTTTGTTTTATTTATGAAAATAAGATAACAAACCAAATAATATGCTAGAACAAGATATGATCAACATTCCAAGTTTTATTGTTACAGAATTTATTTTATTTTCTAATTCATTTTTTAGATTTAAAATTTTTGCATCTATCTGAAGCCCTAAAATTTTTAAGTCTTTTTGCGTCGCTACATGTTCATCATGGCTATATGTAAAATCATGTTTTTCTATCTTTTCATTAGACATTATGCAAAACCTTTAGTTTTCAAAAAATAACCTAATAAAGTAATAAATCCAGATGCATATAGACCTATAATCAATCCGATAGTCCATGTAAATTGTCTATCAATCTTATTTTCAAGATATTCAAATCTTTTATCGACATTATCAAATCGCTTATCTGCATCTAAACGCATTAGTTTCAATGTTTCTGAAATATCAAAAACAGCTTTTTCAACCATTCTAATGCGCGCATCATGATCGTAAAATTCTCTAATATCGATTTGATTTGAATTCACAGATTATAAAACTCCCGCTATTTTAGCTAATGCAGTCGCTCCCATCACGCCATATATACCTATTATCAAGCCTAATAAAATATGGAAATTAGAGCTCATTGTGCTTTTAATCTCAGTTAAAGCGCGCATAAATTCTTCATCTTTTTGTTTTAATAGAGCTATGTCTAATTGTTCTTGAGTATACGTAACCATAGTCAATCACTTATATAAGTTTAACTTTATTATATCAAATGCCCATATTTTAATCAAATATATTGTAATCCAAATTGGTTTGTAATTTATCAGATTCAGAGTAAAATAATATATCAAAAATAGATAAAGGATTATCTATGCCGACTTTGGATCCGCGGTTTATCCAAGTTCCGCCATTACAAGATTATTTTGTAGATAAAGATACGGGGTTCCCCTTATCAGCGGGCATAGTTACATTCTATGAAGACAACGATCATACGGTACTTAAGCCTGTTTACCAGTTGACTGTTACACCAAGCAATACATATGTTTATAATCCTCTGACCAATCCGTTGCAATTATCATCTGTCGGCACATTTATGGATGAGAATGGAAACGATATTGTTCCATACTTTTTTCCATTCGATGGGACACCTACAGCCACTAATAATAATGTAGATTTATATTTTATCACCGTATTTAGTTCAGCTGGAGTAATGCAATTTACAAGAGATGCTTGGCCTAATTTCTTCGGCACAGGCATGAATGGCGCTAATCTTGCCACTACAGAAAATCTACTTTCAAATCCTCAGTTTTCAGTAGTTAACTTCAGTACTATTACACCGCCTAGTGGTGTCGTATTTAATGTTTCTGGAGCTAATCTTGTAACTAATATTGCACCTGATTGGGACTTGGTTACTAGCGGAACAGGTACAGTTACAGTTAAACAAATTCCATCAACTATAGTTGGGTTGCCTTCTAATGCCCCTTATCTTCTTGACATTAATTCGACTAGTAGCAGCTTAACATCATTACAATTAAGACAACGATTATCCCAAGACCCGCGTTTGTTAGCGGGAGCATTTGCCAATGGATATCTTGTTGTAGGGTCTCAGGATGGCGGCACGCATCAAATTATAATGAGCTATGTTCCTTCTAATCCAATAGCCACAAGTTATCAACTAATTAATCAAGTTAGTGCTGCAACGGGCTATACGTCAATGACTGGCACAGTGCCTATTAATGGCGTGATAAATACGGATAGTCCTTTAACGCCTGGGTTCGTTGATATATTAATTACAATTCCAGTTGCAGCTCATATCCAATTAACCAGTATTCAATTAGTAGGAGTTCCTACTGGAAATACAACGGCTACATTTATAGAACAGACAACACAAAGAGAATTAGACCATTTATTTCATTATTATAATGCGCCACTGCAATTTAAACCAATTCGGTCATATCTAGTAGGTTGGGATTTCCCATTAAATCCTGCGCAAGCTAATGGCTCATCTGTGGCAGCTTTCGCGGCACATAATGGCTACACATGGGATCAAACAATACTCTATCAATCTGTAATAAGTTCTATTAATACATCAAGAACTGTAAAAACAGGCGAATTATTATTAACGTCTGCTGACGCTACTAATTTATGCCAACTTGCTTTAATCCAATATCTGCCAAGCCCAATTGTGAATGATATGCTTGAAAATAGGCTATCTTGCAATGTACAAGGCTCAACAAACAATCCAGGCGGTTTAATTGGTACTGTATCGTTATGGTATACAAATAGTACCGTACCGCCTACATTGCCGCTATCAGTAGTTACAACATTGGACGCTAATGGTCATCCATCAGCCATAGCAGCTGGCTGGACTGAAATATTAAGAGACTTTAATGTAGGTAATGCTCAGTTTTTATTAGGTGCAGCATTAACTAATTTTGGCTTTAATGGATGGGATGCAACAGGTGTAGGCGCGCCTACAACTGCAGGATTTTTTGCAATAGTTATCGGAACGGCGGCAATTACTAATACATCTACAATAGCATTTAATTCAATATCTTTAGTGCCAGGAGATATCCCAACCATTCCTTCGCCTCAAACTCTTAATGAGGTGCTTGATGATTGTCAGGTTTATTATGAAAAAAGCTATGAATCTATAACTGTGCCTACAACAGTCACGGCTAGAGGATCGCTAATATCTCCTCAAACAGTTGGTTATGATGGTACTAATTTATTCATGAATTTAACTACCTTCTATATTCCATTTAAAACCGAAAAATGGCTGCGTCCAGGAGTGAATAATTTAGCAACTTATTCTCCTGCAACAGGAGCTATGAATAAAGTATATGGAGTTACTTATCTAAATGGGGCTTCTAATTTTGCAGACGATATACCTTTGGTAGGCAATTTTACATTATTAGATGAAAGTACAAAAGCTGCCTATTTTGCTTCTGCTACAACGGCTAATTTTGTTACATCTAGTCCAGGTGGCGGCGGAATGAATCCTTTCGCGTTTTTAGAATATCAATGGGTTGTTGACGTAAGACCAGGAGTATAAATAATATGTCTACAGGTTATTTAATTATTAGAGATAATTCAGGTATAACGAATGGTACTAGCGCAAATTTAGCTTTTGCGCTTGATGGTTTTTCAGGATTATTAGCTGCATCAACTGAACAACACTTTGTCATTCCTAGCTCACAACGTTATTGGATGGCAGTAATGGCTATTCAATATGGAAAAACTGTTTATGTGGACGGAATAACAACAGCTGTTGTTCCTAGTGGTTCGCTAGCAGCAACAACAATGGAAATAATCCCAGATATTGGATTGATACGTTATGTTAAAGCTGGCCAAACATTAAGTTTCATTACGGCTGATACTGGTGGCTCTACATTGACAGTGAAGCTTTACGCCGCAGATTTATACACTAACACGATGTAATTAACAGGGGCTAAGGATGGCTCAAATAATAGAACCGATTAGCACGCTTGCTACGGGCGTTCCTAAAGGTACTGATTTAACACCAGCTACAGACACTCAAGATACGACACAAGCCGCAGCAGGAACCACGAAAAAATATGTGCGCAGCGATGAGTTCGATTTTTATTTTAGCGCTGTCGGTATCAAAACTGTAGCAGCAGTATTTGTTGCTACAACAACGCCCTTAAATGCTATATACAACAATGGAATAGCGGGCGTAGGAGCCACATTAACAAATAGTAGCGCATTTGGATTACTTATAATCGATGGCATAAATGTAGCCGTTGGTCAGCGAATTCTAGTTTGGCAGCAATCAATTTCATCACAAAATGGTATTTATACCGTAACTAATGTTGGAACTAGTTTAACACCTTGGGTATTAACCAGAGCGACAGATTATAATAATTCAGCTCAAGTTATTCATCTACAAATTGTCTTGGTTCAAGCTGGCAATACATTGGCAGGCATTTCATTTCAAGAAACTGCGACAGGACCATTTATTATCGGAACCTCCGCAATAATGTTTGTGCAATTTGATATTTTAAATGCTGCGACTGTAGTTTTCCCTACTTGGATACCTATTGCCTCTGCGGCTACCACAATGTCACCAGGAATGAGTTACATAGCAAACAACACGGGATTGGCGGTAGCATTTACTCTACCAACCATTGCGAATGTGGGTACTACCTTGCAAATTGCAGGAGGCACTTCGTCTTCATGGAATATCGTTCAAAATGCTGGTCAAAGCATCATTGTTGGCGATATTAGTTCAACAATTGGCGCAGGTGGTAGTTGGGCATCATCAAAAGCGAATGACAGTTTGTCTATTGTTTGTGATGTAGCAAATACATCATGGGTTTCTTATGGGTCAATAGGTAATTTGACTTATGTTTGAAATGCCGATAAATAATTGATAAAATCTTGGCAACCAATAATAGGAGCCAAGATGATAGATAGAACTGATAGGAATTGTAGACAGTCTAAAGATTGGATAAAAGAAGTATTGATAAGAGATGGTTACAAATGCCAAGAATGTGCTAGTGAATATAAATTAGTCGCCCATCACATAGTTGAATGGGATGATAATAAAGAGCTTAGATTTGATATTAAAAATGGATTAACTTTGTGCAGAAGTTGTCATATGAAACATCATTACAGCCTACATGAAAAAGGATTTAAAAAGGGCACAATTCCCTGGAATAAGGGATTAAAAGGGCTAGAAATAGGAACTAAAAAAGGCGCCAAATTTAGCGCTGATCACAAAAAGAAACTAAGCGAAGCTAAAATTGGCAAAAAATTAAGCGAAGCACATAAAGAAAGCTTAAAAAAAGCAAAAACAGAAGAGGCGTTAAAAGAAAATAGATTAAGATTTAAAGGTCGTTCATGGACAATTGACCCTGAAACGGGAAAAAGAAAGTGGACATAATGGGATAAATATATAACAGGGTGTTTAAATAATGGCCACTAATAATTCGACTAATACTCCTGAACTTACACTAAATGGTCAAACATTTATCGGTTCTACAGGTGTAAATCCCGTAGCTGCTACTCTTACTGCTGGAGTTGGAATAACCATAACCAATGGTGCAGGATCAATTACTATAGCCGGTTCCGGTAGTTCTGGTTGGGTAGACCAGGTTACGGGTTCTGTGACAATGACTGCCAACACTGGCTATACATCAGATGATGGTGCATCTCTTGTTACTTTTACTCTACCAACAACCTCAGCAATTGGTGACTTTGTTGAAATAAATGGTAAAGGTTCTGGTTTATATACAATAGCTCAAGCAACAGGACAACAAATCCATTTCGGTAACATTGCATCAACATCCGGGGCAGGTGGTTCAGTTTCAAGCACATTACAATTTGATAATATTAGATTGCGTTGTTTGACAGCAAATACGATATGGACGGTCGTATCTAGTCAAGGCAACTTTACAATAGTTTAAGGATAAACAATGGCCACTAATAATAGTATAAATGCCAACTCAACAACACCTTTACCTATTGTAGATGGAGGCACGCAAGTAACTTCTGTAACCGTAGTTCCTGCTGCTACGGCTTTCGCTGGATGGGATACTAATAAGAATCTCACCGCAAATAACTTGATTACATCCTATTCTACTACGGCTACGGCGGCCTCTACTACTACATTGACAGTGGCTAGTAATTATCAGCAATTTTTTACTGGAACGACAACGCAAACGGTTTTATTGCCTGTTACATCTACTTTAGTATTAGGACAGACTTTTCTAGTTGTAAATAATTCGACTGGAGCGGTCACTGTTCAATCTTCAGGAGCCAATAATATTACAGTTATGGCGGCTAATACACAGGCAATATTCACTTGCATCCTAACTTCAGGAACCACGGCTGCAAGCTGGTCATCTGATTACACTAGTATGGTAGCTGGAGTTTCATCTATCACAGGAACAGCAAATCAGGTAATCGCATCGGCTTCTACAGGCGCTGTAACACTTAGCACACCTCAATCTATTGGTACAGGAAGTTCACCGACTTTTGCAGCATTAACCTTGACCAATCCATATATAGCAGGCGCTGGTGGACTTCATAGTTTTCAAATATTTACATCAGGCACGGCAGCTACTTATACAAAGCCATCAAATGTCACTTCTATATTAGTAGAAGTTATAGGAGGAGGCGGAGGAGGTGCTGGAGCAAATAATACGGCATCTTTCTTTTACGCAGGCGGTGGTGGTGGCGCTGGTGGTTATGCAAGATTATATATTGCATCTGCGGCTAGTACTTATACTTACACGGTAGGTGCTGGAGGGTCTGGAGCTACGGCAGGTCCTAATTCAGGGGGAAATGGAGGAACAACTACCTTTAGCGCATCATCATTACAGGCAACAGGTGGGAGTGGATCAACTTTTTTAGGCGGTGCTAATATTTCACAGACTTTGTTTACTCCAGGTGGACTTGGTGGAGTTGGAACTAATGGAAATATTAATTCAGCTGGAAATCCAGGAGGAACTGGACTTTCTTCTTTAGGATCAACCGTTTCAGGATATGGTGGCGCATCTTATTATGCTGGTGGCGCTCCAGGAGTTAGTGGAAATTCAGCCGGTGTAGCGGGTGGTAGTTATGGCGCAGGTGGATCAGGTGGCGCTAGCGCTGCAACTTCAGAAGCAGGTGGGGCAGGCGCAAATGGAGTGATTATTGTCTGGGAATTCGCTTAGAAATTTATTTTTAAAATCTATTAATATAAGGACATATTAAAATGGGCATAGTAAATACAACATTCGGGTTACTTGGGCAAGATGGAGTAGCACCGCGTCGGGTACAAATGGTTACAACTGATAACCTAGCTACGGTTACAACCGCTGGTTATTTGACAGAACAAGGCGTAAATCCTA